>Ga0255776_10001482_pt1 | contig 26641 bp, 25 predicted proteins | sample 071ome_19_FD_179974 | JGI IMG/M metagenome (GOLD analysis project Ga0255776, IMG submission 179974) | Coastal salt marsh microbial communities from the Groves Creek Marsh, Skidaway Island, Georgia - 071413AT metaG (version 2) | ecosystem: Environmental > Aquatic > Marine > Intertidal zone >... | reverse complement strand
TATTGTCTCCCTGGTCACTGCGGGTACTGACCGCCACCACGTTCACTTTTTCGTTCGCCAGCAAGGCACTGACATCACTCAACAGTCCGGTACGGTCATACGCCTTGATGGCCATTTCAACGGGGTACAATTTACCCGGACGACGACCCCAGCTGACCTGCAAGACACGACGTGGCTCGATGGCCGCCAAATGCAGCAGGTTTTCACAATCACTGCGATGCACCGTCACTCCCCGCCCCAGCGTGACATAACCACGAATGTCGTCGCCCGGCACCGGATGACAACACTGCGCCATCTGGGTCATAAGGTTACCGACACCCTCGATGATAATGTCTTCGCCACTTGGCGGTGTTGAGCGAGGTTCACTACGGCGGGTCAGCGGCAATTCCTGCTGACGATTTGAATGAGCGTCGGCCTGTTTCAGTAACTGATGCACAATCTGTCCGGTACGGAGATCACCGGCCCCCACAGCCGCAAACATATCGTCGACGGTGCGCATATTCATGCGTTGAGCCACGTCGTGCAGTGGTTCATCACCAAGGTCCAGTCGCTCCATTTCATGCAGCACTAACTGGCGACCTTCGTCGATGTTCTTATCGCGATTCTGTAATTTAAACCAGTGCGCCACTTTGGCCCGGGCGCGCGAGGTATGAATGTAGCCCGCTTCTGGGTAAAGCCAATCACGGCTCGGATGTGCCGTGGGATGCGTAAGGATTTCGACCTGCTCACCGGTATTCAATAAATACGTCAGTGGTACGATCCGGCCGTTAACCTTGGCCCCACGACATTTATTCCCCACTTCGGTATGCACACGGTAAGCAAAGTCCACTGGCGTCGCTTTCGGCGGTAAATCGACCACGTGGCCATCGGGGGTAAAGACATAAATCCGATCTGGGCTGATGTCACTGCGTAGCTCGCCAATAAAGCGCGGCAGATCGTCAATGTCTTCCTGCCATTCCATGACCTGACGCAACCAGGCAATTTTCTGCTCATAGCCCTGATCTTTCGCGTTGAGGTCGGTGCCTTTGTAGAGCCAGTGCGCACATACACCCAACTCGGCATCCTCATGCATCTGATGAGTACGAATCTGGACTTCCAGTACCTTGCCCTCAGGGCCAATCACTGCCGTGTGTAATGAGCGATAGCCATTTTCTTTGGGGTTGGCGATGTAGTCGTCAAACTCATTAGGAATATGACGCCAGAGCGAATGGATCACCCCCAGCGTGGCATAACAATCGCGAATTTCTGGCACCAGAATACGAACGGCACGAATGTCATAAATCTGCGAAAAATCGAGATTCTTTCGACTCATTTTTCGCCAGATACTGTAAATATGTTTTGCCCGGCCATACACATCGCAAGCAATGCCCACCGACGCTAATTCATCGCGCATGGTCTGCACCACGCTATCGATGTAATCCTGACGCGCCAGACGTTTTTCATCGAGCAGTGACGCAATCTTTTTATACGAGTCGGGTTGCAAGTAGCGGAACGAGAGGTCTTCCAGTTCCCACTTTAAATGACCAATACCAAGACGGTGCGCCAGCGGTGCATAAATATTAAAGACTTCTTCGGCGACTTTGCGGCGCTTATCTTCCGGGGCATCTTTGACGGCCCGGATGGCCGAGGTTCTCTCTGCCAGTTTAATCAGAGCAACACGCACGTCATCAATCATAGCCACCAACATTTTGCGCAGGTTATCGACCTGGGCCTGACGTTGCCCTAAGACGACCTCGTCACTGGAATTCTGAATGGCGCTGATGGCCGCCATGCGCAACACGCCTTCAATTAGTTTGGCGACTTCCTCACCAAACTGGCGTTCCACTTTTTGCAGGGATAAACGCCCCTCACGCACCGCACGATAAAGAATCGCCGCTACTAACGAAGCATGATCAAGACGCAGGTCGATCAGAATCTGTGCCATTTCCAGGCCCATCTGCACGCTGTCGATGGACCAGTAGGTACGGTTGGCAATCGCTTCGTCCGACAGTTGTTTCGCCAGAATCAACGCATCACGGAGTTCTTCCGGGTTGGCGGCGTCCGAGCTCTGGCGTACGTCATCGATCCAACGATCAACGTCCAGTGAGCCATCGTGTAGTAGTGGGTGGTCTTCACGAACCTTAACCATTACTTCCCCCGGTACCTGAGCAGCACCATGGTTTCGACATGGTGTGTCTGTGGGAACATATCCATCATTCCTGCATTAATGACTTCGTAGCCCGCGCTGACGAGCTGATTCAGGTCTCGTGCCAGCGTTGCTGGATCACAAGACACATACAATACGCGCGACACCCGACGCTGGATGAGTTCGGGCATCACCGCTGCCGCCCCGGCACGAGGCGGGTCCAATAAGACGGCATCCGGCTCAGGGAGTTCAGACAAGGCCCCTGCCGTCGCCAAATCGGCACACTTCGCCTGCAAAGGAAGGGCCAACTTCTCTGATTGAGCCGCCAGACTGTCGACCATGCCCTGCTGGCCCTCGACGGCAACCACCGCGCTGCAGCGTTGAGCCAACGGCATGGAGAAATTGCCATGCCCGGCAAACAGGTCCCAGACACACTCCTGCTCGCCGACGTCCAGCCACGCCAGTGCCTGAGCCACCATGGCCTGATTCACTGCACGATTCACCTGAATGAAGTCGTCCGGCTGGATGCGCAATTTCAATCCGTCCACTTCGTGATGCAGAGGTGCTGTATCGGTGGCTGGCCATAAACGCTCCGGTGCCCCATGCTTTTCACTGCGACACCAGAGTTCCAGCGGTAACGGACTGTCCTGAGACCAGCGCTCGAACGCCTGTGAGAGTGCGTTGAGATCGGAGTCAGACAGCGGTTTGAGTACGCGGATCAAAAAGGATAAGGCGTTGTCGGCCCACACCGGCTCGATCTGGGTAATCACACTCACCCCGTGCAAGCCGCTCAGAACTTCGCGCCAATCGGCCCAGCTCAGTGCCGGATGCTCAGGCAAGACTTTACAATGATCAATGTTGGTCAGGTGCTTAGACGCCCCCTCGCGAAAGCCAACGTAAGTCTGGCCTTGCTCTTTGCTGTGACGTACGCCCAAACGCGCCTTACGACGATACCCCCATGGCTGGCTGGTCAGGGCTGGCGACCACTCTGCGACATCGACCTTCTGTCGCTGAAACTCGCGCGCAATCCGCGCTTGTTTCATCTCGACCTGAGCGTCGTAGTGCATGTGCTGCAAATCGCAGCCACCGCACTTCTGATAGTGCGGACACTCGGGCTCCTGGCGATCCGACGAGGCACTCAGAATCTCGACTAAACGGGTATGCCAGATCTTCTTACTGCGCTGAATCAGGCGCGCAGAGACCTGCTCGCCGACTAAGGCACCCGGTACGAAATAGACATCGCGCCCCAGACGCGCAACGCCCTGGCCTTCTGAGTTGAGGTTATCAATGGTTAACGAGACAAGGCGTCCCTGACCGGCTGGCTTCACTGTGGTATTCCGTGATCTGGGTTATTTCAACGCCCCATATTGGGGCATCGTCGTCAAAATCAAGCCTGGCGATCCTGCTCCGGTGCGAACACTCCGGAAGAGAGATAGCGATCCCCACGATCACAGACAATGGCAACGATGGTGGCATTGGTGACTTCATTGGCAATCTGCAACGCTGCGGCTACGGCACCGCCAGAGGAGACTCCGCAGAAAATGCCTTCCCGGCGCGCCAGTTCGCGCATGGTGTCTTCCGCCAGGGTCTGTCCGATATCGCGCACTTCGTCCACACGCTGTCGTTCAAAAATGGTCGGCAGATATTCTTGCGGCCAACGACGAATGCCCGGGATCGCAGCACCGTCGCTGGGCTGCAAACCCACAATGCGCACGTCGCTGTTCTGTTCCTTCAGGTAACGCGAGGTTCCCATGATTGTTCCGGTCGTACCCATCGAACTGACGAAGTGCGTGACCCGGCCTTGCGTCTGCTGCCAGATTTCCGGACCGGTACTGCAGTAATGCGCTTCGGGGTTATCGAGGTTGCCAAACTGATTAAGCACAATGCCTTTGCCCTGACTGGCCATCGACAGCGCCAGATCGCGCGCGCCTTCCATGCCTTCTTGTTTGCTGACCAGAATCAGTTCTGCGCCATAGGCTTCCATCGCCCAACGACGCTCCATGGTGGCGTTGTCGGGCATAATCAAAATCATGCGATAGCCCATGATGGCAGCAGCCATGGCCAGCGCGATGCCGGTGTTGCCGCTCGTGGCTTCAATCAGGGTGTCGCCTGGACGAATGTCTCCGCGCTGCTCAGCGCGTTGAATCATCGACAGGGCTGGACGATCTTTTACCGACCCCGCCGGATTGTTGCCCTCCAGCTTCAATAACACAGTATTGGTAGAGTCTTCCGGCAACATACGTTGCAAACGCACCAGTGGCGTCTGGCCAACACAGTCAGCGATGGTGGGATAAGTAAGATCGGTCATTCTGGCCCCGCATTCATAAAGTCGGGCGCCATTCTAACCACTTGTGTCCAGCGGTGCGACGCCCGCTCACTGGCTTTCGCCGACATTGGCACTAATCCGCGTTGCACCTCGGCAGACAGGCCTATATTCTGGCCTCTTTACCGGTATTTCCCCTCAAGCTGTTTATGATTCATTGGAGCATCCGCAACCGCATTCTGTTTATGGCATTACTGCCAGGCGTGCTGGTGTCTCTGGTTCTTGGGGTGTTCTTTATCGCCGGGCGCGCCAACGACCTCAATGACCTGCTTGAGCAGCGTGCGCTGGCCATGGCCAAACAGCTGGCGCCGACCTGTGAATATGGTGTCATGACTGGCAGTCTCGGGATTCTGCAAAATATCGCCAACAGCATGTTGGAAGAACAGGACGTTCGCGCGGTCAATATTTATGATCAGGAAATGAACCTGCTGGCGCACTCTGGCCCGCGCATGCTGACCGATGGCAACACCGCTACCCGCCTGCACGACAACCAACTGCAATTAATTAGCACCCAAGGATCGCTGCGGGTAAAAGCGCCGATTTTTGCGCAAAACCTGATTATTGCCGATCAACTCGCCGATCAGTTTTACGCCCAACCGCAACCTGAAGTAGAAACCCGTTTGCTGGGCTGGGCTGAAATCGAACTGTCGACCACCAACACCCGGCTCAGCCAATATCAGCATTTAACGACGTCATTTTTAATTATTCTTGCCGCACTCATCATCGGCTCCGTGTTTGCGATGCGCATCAGTCGCCAATTATCCGAGCCAGTGAAAGCACTGGGTGTTGCCCTGAATGACATCAAAAGCGGCAATTTAGACGCTCGAATTCACGTCCGGGGTCAGGGCGAATTACAGGAGCTGGCCACTGGCGTGAATGCCATTGCCACCAACCTTCAGCGAACTAATATCGAGCACCAACAAGCGCTGGAGCAGTCCTCTCGAGAGAGTCAGGAAACCATCGATGAGCTGGAAATCCGTAACCACGAATTAAAACTTGGGCAAGAACGTGCTTTGCAAGCCAGCCGCACGAAATCCGAATTTTTGGCCAACGTCTCCCACGAAATCCGTACTCCGTTAAATGGCATCATTGGATTTTCTGAATTGCTGGCGCGTACTCAAGTCAGCGATCGCCAAGGCGATTATGTACGCACCATTCATACCTCATCCATCGATCTGATGAACATCATCGACGATATCCTCGACCTCTCCAAACTGGAAGCCGGTAAGCTGATTCTTGATAACAGTACCTTTAACCTGCGCGAGCTCGTCGAGGAAGTTATCAAGGTGCTGGTCCCGGGTGCTCACCAGAAAGGCATCCGCCTGTATCAGTACCTGTCGCCAGAATTGCCCGAGTTTATTAAAGGTGACCGCCTACGCCTGAAACAGGTACTCACCAACCTCCTCAGCAACGCGGTGAAATTCACCCACGACGGCGGCGTGTCAGTACACGTCCAACCGATTGCTCAAGACGATGAGCACGTCAGTCTGCAGTTTGATATTACCGATACCGGCATTGGCATGAACGACGAGCAGGTAGCGCGCCTGTTCCATGCCTTTTCGCAGGCCGACCCGAGTATTTCGCGACAGTATGGCGGCACCGGGCTGGGCCTGGTCATCACCAAAGGTCTGATCGAGGCCATGCGTGGCGACATTCGTGTTACCAGTGAAGAAGGTCATGGTTCCACCTTCTCATTCACCATTGATACCGACCAGATCGAAGACGCACCGGCCACGGATCGCTTATTTGATGGCATGACCATCGCCATCATTAACGACAGCAAAGACACCAGCGACGACACCACTGATCTGCTGTCTGTGCGTGGCGCCAACATCAGCTCGTTCCATTCCACCGGTGACTTCCTGCGTGCGCACGACGAAGACCCGGCCGATGCGCTGGTCCTGTTTATTAATCAGGCCATGTTGAGTTACCAGTACGTTAACGACTGGTTTGCCGAATTTGCTCAGCGCGAACTGACCGCCGTGGCCATCGTGCGCGACGCGAATCACAGTGAATTTGAACCGGTATGCGGCATCCCGGTGTTAGCCAGCCCCTTCACCCAGAAACAACTCTACAAACATCTGTTAAGCCCCGGGCAGTTTGTCGATTCCGCGGCCACACCGGCCCCCGTGGTTCAGGAAGTGCCGACCGTATTGGCTGTGGATGACAACGAGGCCAACCTGAAACTGGTAGTCACCTTGTTAAATGAACTGGGTGTGAAGGTCTTGCAGGCACCTTCGGGCTATGAGGCTATTGTCATTGCCGGGCGCGAGCGCGTCGATCTGGTTCTGATGGACATCCAGATGCCGGGCATGTCCGGAACCGAAGCCACGGTACAGATTCGCAAAATCCCGGGACGCGCCAGTCTGCCCGTGGTCGCCCTGACCGCGCATGCCATGTCCGATGAACGTCAGGCTTTGATTGAGTCTGGACTGAACGATTACCAGACCAAGCCCGTCTCGCAAGAACAGCTCGCAGAAATTGTTGAACGCTGGACCGGATTCATTGCCGACGTACAGAACAACACGCCATTGCGTGACACCAGTTCGCAACAGACCGACAGTGATACCACCACGATTTTTAGTGAAGCCATGGCACTGCATCACGCCAATGGCAATGCAGGGTTAGCCGTCGATATGTTCCAGATGTTGCTGTCCAGCCTGGAGAAAGAGCGCGATAACATTCTTGAATACTGGGAAAACGAAGCACTGGATGAACTGCTCGTGGTGATTCACACTCTGCACGGTGCCGCCCGATACTGCGGCGTGCCAGCACTGCGCGCTGCCCTCGAGCATTTTGAAACCACATTAAAAGCGAATAAAGCGACGGATTTCCCAGACGCTATTCGTCAGGTCATGACCTGCATTAAACAATTGCAGCAGTGGGCCGACGAGCACGACTGGGGAGCGTTGTTAACTCAACGCGTCTGAGGCTGGATGACATTCATAGGTCTGATGTCTGATATTGGGTGACAGCCAACATCGGATGGGCGAGATACACAGCCGCAGGCAGATGAACGCCAACGATTAGATTAATCGTTGGCAAATTCAGGTCAGTACCGCAAACGCCTGCACCCAACCGTCATCGTCGGACAGGCTCAATCGTAACCCCGTCGCCTGCGCATGTTGCTCAATCAGACGTCGCGCCTCGCCCTGCACCATCACCACCGGCGCCCCTGCAGAGTCCCGAGTGATCTCGAAATCCTGAAAGCTAACCCCTTGGGCAATGCCAGTTCCTAAGGCTTTCGATAAGGCTTCTTTTGCGGCAAATGACTTGGTCAGATAATTGATAGGGTTCGACGCCTGCGCGTAACACTCGCGTTCTTCCTGTGTCAGGATGCGGGCAACAAAACGTTGCCCGTGTCGATCTAACACCTGTTCGATGCGGGTCTGATGAAGTAGGTCAGTTCCCACACCATACGTTAAACCCCACGGCGGCAATGCGCATACCGAACCCTGCCCGTCCGTCATGACTTAACGTCGCGCTTGTGCCAGTAATTCGCGCATTTCGCGAACCGCACCATCAAGGCCGGTAAATACTGCACGTGCCACGATGGCGTGGCCGATATTGAGCTCGTTCATTTCAGGAATCGCGGCAATCGCTTCAACGTTGTGATAATGCAGGCCATGTCCGGCATTCACAATCAGCCCCTGTTGCGCAGCGTATTCGGCCCCCGCACGGATACGCGCCAGCTCTTCGGCTTCCGCTTCCGGGGTCTCTGCATCGGCATAGCCACCGGTATGCAATTCGATGACTGGTGCGCCAGTACGAACGGCCGCATCAATCTGTGCGCGCTCTGCATCAATGAACAAAGACACTTCAGCACCAATGGCCGCCAGCCGGGTAACGGCATCCGTAATCAGGGCTTCTTGCGCAACCACATCAAGGCCGCCTTCAGTGGTCAGCTCTTCACGCTTTTCCGGCACCAGACAACAGGCTGCTGGACGTACTTCTTCTGCCAGCGCGATCATAGTTTCCGTTACGGCCATTTCCAGATTCATCCGCGTCTGCAGCGTGTTCGCCAGCAAACGGACATCACGTACCTGAATATGTCGGGCATCTTCGCGAGGATGCACCGTGATGCCATCGGCACCGGCATGCTCGGCCACAAACGCCGCCTGAACCGGGTCAGGATAACGAGTTCCACGCGCCTGACGTAAGGTGGCAACGTGATCAATATTCACACCAAGTAACACTCGGTTCGCAGACATAGCGGCTCCTGAGAAAAGAAAAACCCGGCGACTGACTTAAAGCAGTTCCGGACTAATTAATGGTTGCGAGACATGCTCATCAATAATGGTGCGCAGGATAACGCGAGCGGCGGTCAATGCACCAGGCAAACGATAGTCTTGCTGCATCAATGCTCGTAATTGCTGGCCGCTCCAGGCACGAATCCCGTGCGATGTTTCTTGATAGGATGTCTCTTGAGACGCACGCACAATGCCCTCTCCCGGGCGGTACTGATACATGGCCTGATCCTCCACCGCGTCGCCAGCCGCCGTCATGGTTAAATCCGGCAATACCCCAGCCTGATGCAACAAGGTGGTTTCAAACACACGCAGCCAGACATCCCGACGCTGTTGTTCCGCGAGGGCCTGTAAGGTCGCAGCATAGAGTTTATAAAGAGCTGGGCTGGCTTGCCCAGTGCCGAGAATTTTGAGCAGTAACTCGTCGAGGTATAAAGCACAGACCAGAGCGTCGCCAGTCAGGGCGGTACGAGCGTCAGAGTGAATTTCAGATACCCCGCGCAACCGCGGCAGTTCATCGGTGGCCACCCAGTCGCCTTGATATTCACGGTGCAGGTCGGGCGCCGACGGTGGGCGACGCCAGGTCACTCGTAACATACCGGCATCGCGAGTGAACACATCCAACAGCCAATCGGTTTCACCTAAAGGCTGTCGTCTGAGTACCCACCAGGATTTCATCACTCGCGGTCGTCGTAACCCAGACTGCGCAGGGCACGCTCATCATCCGACCAGTTGGATTTTACCTTCACCCACATGTTGAGCATGACCTTGCAGTCAAACAGTGACTCCATGTCTTTGCGGGCTTCAATACCGATCTGTTTAATGCGGTAGCCTTTTTCGCCAATGACGATGCGCTTTTGCGACTGACGTTCCACCAGAATCAGCGCGCTGATCTCAATCAGTTGGCCGTCGTGAGAAAACTCTTCAATTTCTACCGTCATCTCATAAGGCAGCTCATCACCCAGCTGGCGCATGATTTTTTCACGCACCAGCTCGGCCGCTAAAAAGCGCGAGCTGCGATCGGTAATCTGATCTTCCGGATAAAAATACGGGCTTTCTGGCAAATAAGTGCGAATCAGATTTTCAATGCGCTCAACGTTGTGACCCGTTTTCGCACTCAGAGGAATAATCTGATCGAACGAGTGGCGCTGGCTTAGCTCTTCGAGGTACGGCAGCAGCTCGTCTTTATCTTTAATAAAGTCGATTTTATTCACCACCAGAATGGCGGGCGCACGCTGCTGCTTAATGGTTTGCAGCACCATCTCGTCTTCATCGGTCCAACGCAAACGATCCACCACCATGACAATCAGATCGACGTCTTTCACTGCAGTGGTCGCCGCACGGTTCATGTAGCGATTAATCGCTTTATCGTGCGCCTTGTGAATCCCCGGGGTATCCACAAACACAATCTGCGTATCTTCTTCGGTGACGATGCCAAGAATCTGGTGGCGCGTAGTCTGAGGCTTACGCGACGTAATCGACAGTTTCTGCCCCAGAATACGATTCATCAGCGTCGACTTACCTACGTTCGGGCGTCCAACGATGGCAACAAATCCGGTCTTGGTCGTCATGCGTTTTCCTCCAACCCCAGTGCGACCAACAAGGCACGTGCGGCAGTTTGTTCGGCGTTACGACGACTGCTGCCATCGGCGGTGACTGGTGCATCCATCTGCGGAATAACACAAGACACGGTAAATACCTGTTCGTTGCCCGGACCACCCACATTCACTACCTCGTATTTCGGCAAGCTCAATCGATTGGCTTGCTGGTGTTCCTGCAGGCGGGTTTTCGGATCTTTGATCGGGTCTTCTAAAGTCAGACTGTCGAGACGAGTCTGGTACCAGGCAAGAATACGCTCGCGGGTAACTTCCAGCCCGGCGTCCTGATATATCGCACCAATAATGGCTTCTACGGCATCGGCGAGAATGGAGTCACGACGATGACCGCCGCTTTTTAATTCGCCCGACCCCAGCAGCAGAAACTCACCCAGATCAAAGTCTTTGGCAATGCTCGCCAGCGTCACGCCTTTGACCATGCGTGCCCGTAAGCGGCTGAGCTTGCCTTCTTTGGCGTTGGGGAATTTTTCAAACAAGGCATCCGCAATGACAAAATTGAGGATGGAATCACCCAGAAATTCGAGTCGTTCGTTGTTGGTGCCAGAACGGCTGCGATGGGTCAGCGCCAGGGTAATCAATTCATCATTGCTGAATTCATAGCCCAGGCGCTGGGAAAGTTTTAACAAAGGGTTGTTCACTGGGAAATTACTTTTTGTCTCTGGAAGGTCAGTACAAAATCGATATTGGCCAGAAAGTGACCGCGATTTTCGTAGTCCCAAACAATGGTAAGCGCATCACGCGTACGCGATACCCGCACACCATCGGTGGTGATATTAATGCCGTTATTGCTTAAGCGACGCTCGAGTTCGCTTTTGATGACCTTGTCGCTGGAGCGGGTGGTAATGGTGCCCGCGGCTTCTACGTTGTCGAGAATAATGCCAACTTCAGTGTCATCGAAGTAGAGAGGTAACAGCACCATGGCAGCCCGGAATATGATCAATACGCCGAGAATCGTCAGAAGAATTGCGACGTTGGTCATGCCTTGCTGGTGCTGTCGAGTCATCAGTCATCTACCTTAAGTACGGCAAGGAACGCCGACTGCGGGATTTCCACGCTGCCGATCTGTTTCATGCGCTTTTTACCTTCTTTCTGCTTTTGCAGCAGTTTCTTCTTACGGCTGACGTCACCGCCATAACATTTGGCAGTCACGTTTTTACGCAAGGCCTTCACCGTGGTCCGTGCCACTACCTGATTGCCGATGGCCGCCTGAATCGCCACATCGAACATCTGACGTGGAATCAGTTCTTTCATCTTCTCAGTGAGCAGGTTACCGCGACGGCGAACACTTTCTTTGTGCATGATCACAGCCAGAGCGTCAACCCTGTCACCGTTAACCAGTACGTCCAGACGGACGAGCGGTGCCGCCTGGAAGCGCAGGAAGGAATAATCCAGTGACGCAAAACCACGGCTGGCGGATTTCAGACGGTCGAAGAAATCCATGACCACTTCCGCCATTGGGATCTCATAACGCAGTGAGACCTGAGAACCCGTGTACTGCATATCGACCTGCACGCCACGCTTTTCAACACACAGGGAGATCACGTTGCCGAGGTACTCTTGTGGTACCAGAATGTTACATTCCGCAATTGGCTCACGCATTTCTTCAATCGAGCCGGCGTCAGGCAGTTTCGATGGGTTATCGACAAACAGGGTTTCGCCTTTGCGGTTAACCACTTCGTAGATTACCGTCGGTGCGGTGGTAATCAGGTCCAGATCGTACTCACGCTCGAGACGCTCCTGAATGATTTCCATATGCAGCATCCCCAGGAAGCCACAACGGAAACCAAAGCCCAGCGCGTCAGAGTTTTCTGGCTCGAAGAACAAGGACGCATCGTTCAGTGACAGTTTGTCCAAAGCCACACGGAAGGCCTCGTAGTCGTCCGAGGAAACCGGGAAGAGACCGGCGTATACCTGCGGTTTCACTTTCTGGAAACCGGGTAACTGATCAACGTCCGGGTGCTTAGTGGATACGATGGTATCGCCCACAGGTGCGCCGTGAATGTCTTTGATACTGGCGCAGAGGTAACCCACTTCGCCGGTTTGCAATTCGCCACGCTTGGTCATTTTCGGAGTGAAGTAACCTACGTCATCGACGATGTGGTCTTTGCCCGTCGACTTCAGGCGGATCTTCTCGCCTTTTTTGATCGAGCCATTTTTCACACGAATCAGGGACACAACGCCCAGATAAGAATCGAACCAGGAGTCAATAATCAGCGCTTGTAGCGGCGCATCCGGGTCACCCTCAGGCGCAGGGATGTGCTGAACCAGATCTTCCAGTACGTCTTCCACGTTGAGGCCACTTTTCGCCGAACACTGCACCGCATCCGTGGCATCAATGCCAATGATGTCTTCGATTTCCTGTGCCACTTTCTCTGGATCGGCCTGCGGCAGATCCATCTTGTTCAATACCGGACGCACTTCCAGGCCCTGCTCAATCGCGGTGTAGCAGTTTGCGACCGACTGCGCTTCCACACCCTGCGCAGCATCCACGACCAGGAGTGCACCTTCACAGGCCGCCAGTGAACGGCTGACTTCGTAGCTGAAATCCACGTGTCCCGGGGTGTCAATGAAGTTGAGCTGATAGGTTTCGCCATTGCGCGCGGTGTAATTGAGCGTCACGCTCTGCGCCTTAATGGTAATGCCGCGCTCTCGCTCGATGTCCATGGAGTCGAGGACTTGCGCCTGCATTTCACGATCACTTAAGCCACCACAGACCTGAATAAAGCGGTCCGACAGCGTCGATTTACCGTGGTCGATGTGGGCAATAATGGAAAAGTTACGAATGTGGTCCAGCTGGCTCACAGAATATTCATCCGGTTATGACTTCTAATGCGCGGATTTTACCTGAAGGCCCGGACTAAGGCTATGAAAGCCGGAGGCCATGCGGCCTCCGGACAGGATTGGCGGGAGTTATTCGATACGTAACGGGATAAACGAAGCCTGCCCACGGCGCACGATGCGCATTGGTACGCTACGTTTCTCTGGCAAGTTCTCCACAATGCGGTCGAAATCCGTCACGCTGCGGATGATTTCACCATTGATCATGCTGATCACATCGCCGGGCACCACGCCCGCCATGGAGGCCGGACCGCGTTTCACGTCCTTCACCACCACCCCGTTACCGACGTCCTGGCGCTGACGGTCGCTGAGCTCATGCACAATGACACCTAAGCGATTACTCTGGCGCTCCGCTGGTCCCGCATTGGACGACAACTGATTGCCATTGGCATCCGGTAATGCACCGATCTCGACCTTCAATGTCTTGCGCTTGCCGCTGCGCACAATACCAAGCTCGGCCTTATCACCGGCACTCAAGCGACCGATGTGATGTGGCAGATCCGACGACAGGTAAACCTGTTTGCCATTCACCTTGGTAATGATGTCGCCAGATACCAGTCCGGCACGCTCGGCGGGGCTGTCTTCCAGTACCTGAACGACGAGTGCGCCGGCAGCGCGATCCAGACCGAAGGATTCGGCCAGGTCTTTGCTGACTTCCTGAATCACCACACCCAACCAGCCGCGACTGACTTTGCCGGTGGTTTTCAGCTGCTCAGCGACATTCATGGCGACGTTAATCGGAATAGCGAACGACACGCCCATAAAGCCCCCACTGCGCGTGTAGATCTGTGAGTTGATGCCAACCACTTCGCCATCCAGATTGAACAACGGGCCGCCAGAATTACCCGGATTAATCGCCACATCGGTCTGGATAAAGGGCACGTAGTTTTCATTCGGCAGGCTTCGGCCTTTTGCACTGACGATACCGGCCGTCACGGAATAATCGAAGCCAAAGGGTGAACCGATTGCCACCACCCATTCACCGACATCGAGTTTGTCTGAATCACCCAGCTCCACCGTGGGCAGGTCATCGGCGTCGACTTTGAGAACCGCCAGATCCGAACTTTCATCAGCCCCAATCAGGATGGCATCAAGTTCGCGGCGATCGTTCAGACGTACGATGATTTCATCGGCGTCTTTCACCACGTGGTTGTTGGTCAGGATGTAACCGTCTTCCGACACAATGAAGCCCGACCCCAGAGAGGTGGCATCCTGTCGTCCGCGCGGCGACTGTGGGAACTGACGCCCAAAGAAGTGGCGAAAAATCTCAGGCACGTCTTCTGGTAAGCCATACTGCCCCTGCGAGTGACTGCTGAGCCGGGCGTGCTGCACCGTACTGATGTTTACCACCGCGGGAGACGTTTCTTTCACCAGATCCCGGAAGTCCGGAAGCTGAGCCTGCGCCAGTGACGCAAACGACAGGCTGATCACAAACAGAAAACGTATCAGTTTCATACTTAGTCAATCCTATTATTCACTATGAAAGACACTGCTCGTCGGACACGATTGCACGACGCGCGGTTGCCAATCCTGCTGGCGACGGCGGCCCAGAGTACGTGCGGCAAACATACCGCCGATCATACCCAGGCCACCTACCAGCATAGACAAGGGTTCAGAGCCGCCCTGAAAACCTGCCACGGCACCGAGGATCAACCCCAGCAAGGGCAAGCCGTACAGACTGAGGGCACTGAACGCCAACGAGCCTTGCGGCAACCCGATAACGACCTGCTGCCCCACCTGATACTCATCATCCGTGGCAACCCACAGGCGCACCGGACGGCCGAGTTTGCTCAACGTATGCTGACCGCACCCCGCGCGCGCACTGCATGATCCGCAGGCGCTTTGCTGAATGCCCTCGACCCAGACTCCACCTTCGCCGATTCCGACGACTTCGACAATTTCCTGATTCATGGATCTGACCTTAATTTACACCTTTCTACGTTACCCGATTCTGGCACACGGATCATAACCCAGGGGCGTCTGAAGGAATGACTGCATACCCGCGTCCGGTACTCGGCACTTGGTATTCTTCGGGGTGAATATGGGTTCTGGCGCGGCAACTTCAAGACATAAAAAAACCAGAGTGGGTGTCACTCTGGTTTCTGGAAGCTAAGAGATTGTCTTAATCACTCACTGTCGTGTCAGTCTGAATCGCGTAATCCGTCATCCTCTGAGCCGAAATTCGCAACGCGTGCAAACGGAGCGACCTCGTTTCGAGTGGGTAATACGCCATCCTGGTCAGAAACGAATTGATTCAGGGCTTCCTGCGCCTGACCTAACGCCTCCGGGTCCGGGGTATTTTCACTCGCTGTTGCACTTGCTACCGTCGGGACAGCCATCGCGGAGCCCGCCGAAGCCGCTGCCATCATGGTCGGCTCACTTTGAGTTCTTGGCGTACTGGTCGGCACCAGCTCTGCTGGAGCCACCGTGGTCTGGGTGTCCTGAGCCAACATCAGGGGCTGCGTGGTCTGCGTCTCATTAATGAGTCGAGCACCTACAAGCACGGCGATGGTCACGGAGGCGGCGACCGCACCGGACACTAACCATTGTGGCATCCAACCGGACGTCGTCGACAGCCCAGCGGTAGCAACCGTTGCAGGAGCCGGATTGGCGCCAGCACGCTCTGGCGCAGCGTCAATATCATCCATCGGCAAGCCGTCCAGTGCCTGCATGACACCCTTCGACAGGTCGACGGCACTGGCGGCTTCACCGCGCATGACCGCACCCATCAGATGGTAATTGTGCCACTGCTCGCGCAGCTCTGGCTCCTGACCTACCTGGTTCAGAACCCGCCGCACTTCCAGCTCGTCGCACTCTCCATCACAGAGCGCCGACAAAGACTCTTTCATTCGATCGTTCATACACTACACCCATAATGCAATCAGGCCGTTGCACTGAGAAGCGGCCGCATTTTCTTTTCAATTGCTTCCCGCGCACGGAAAATTCGGGATCTTACTGTCCCTATCGGGCAATTCATTGCCTCTGCGATTTCTTCATAGCTCATGCCTTCCAGCTCGCGTAACGTCACAGCGCGACGCAATTCGTCTGGCAGGTCTTCAATCGCGCTGAACACCACCTCGCGCAGCTGATCGCGCTGCAACAGGCCATCCGGTGTATCAACATCTTTCATATTAGCCTCGTCCGCAAAATACGCGGCATCGTCGAGGTCGATATCCTGAGTCGGGGTCTTGCGACCACGGCTGATCAGGTAATTCTTGGCGGTGTTCACCGCAATCCGGTACATCCAGGTGTAAAACTGACTATCACCCCGGAATGACGGTAACGCACGATACGCCTTGATGAATGCTTCCTGAGTCACATCCTGCGCCTCGGCATGGTCAGCAATAAAGCGTCCTACCAGTGCCAGGATGCGGTGCTGATATTTGACGACCAGCAGATCGAAAGCGCGACGATCGCCTTTCTGTACACGGGCGACCAACTGTTGGTCTGTCGCTGGTTGGTTAGTCATGTGGCTACCTGCATCTGGATGCTGCGTCGTTGCAGCGGTTGCTGAATGTTTCACACTCTGCCCTCCATTGGTGGCTATGAGGGCTTAGGCGAACCGCACGGCAGATAGTTCCACGTTCTGACAAATCATGACACTGTTAATAGCTCAGACTAACGGCAATGCCGACAGTTCCCTGCGGGTGTCTTTTTTTTGTAAAGGTTAACGCTGCGGATTATAGTGCGGTCACTTTTGCGCATTAGCCTATCACTTCCGGAGCCCGGATACATGAGCCAACAGCTGACGTTTGATGTCCTGATTATCGGTAGCGGAGCCGCGGGTCTGACCCTGGCGTTATCCCTGCCTGAGCACCTGCAGGTCGCCGTCATCAGCAAGGATTCTCTGGACGCTGGTTCGACTCGCTGGGCACAGGGTGGCGTAGCGGCAGTACTCGATGCCGATGACAGTGTCGATGCTCACGTGGCGGATACCCTGACCGCCGGTGCCGGGCTGTGCCACGAATCCGCAGTGCGCTTCACGGTGGAAAACTCCACCGAGGCCATCCGCTGGCTGATTGATCTCGGTGTGCCGTTTACCAAAGACGCCGAGGACCATTTCCACCTCACCCGTGAAGGTGGCCACAGTGCGCGACGCATTATTCACGCGGCCGATGCCACCGGCCACGCAATCTCCGACACTCTGCTGCAGCGCGCGCGCGAACGCCAGAACCTGACGCTGCTCAAGGATTACATCGCCGTCGATCTGATTACCCGGGAAAAACTCGGACTGGACGATCAGGCCTGCATTGGTGGTTACTTCCTGAACAAGCAAACCGGCGACGTTGATGCCATTACCGCACGCGCAACCGTATTAGCTACCGGCGGCGCCAGCAAAGTGTATTTGTATACCAGCAACCCGGACGGGGCCTCGGGCGATGGCATTGCCATGGCCTGGCGCGCCGGTTGCAGGGTGGCGAACATGGAATTCAATCAATTCCATCCAACCTGTCTGTATCACCCGCAGGCAGGCTCGTTTCTGATTACCGAAGCCGTTCGCGGTGAAGGCGGTAAATTATTGCTGCCCAATGGTCGCCGTTTTATGGACCGGTTTGATCAGCGCGCAGAACTGGCGCCGCGCGACATTGTCGCCCGCGCTATTGACCATGAAATGAAGCGCCTTGGGGCGGACTGCCTGTTTCTCGATATTTCGCACCAGCCTGCGGAGTTCATTCAGGAGCATTTCCCGACCATTTATGAGCGGTGTCTGGAACTGGGTATCGACATCACACGCGACCCGATTCCCGTCGTACCTGCGGCGCATTACACCTGTGGCGGTGTAGTGACCGACAATCGCGGGCGCACCGACATTAACCGCCTGTATGCCGTTGGCGAAACGGCCAGTACCGGACTGCACGGCGCCAACCGTTTGGCCAGTAACAGCCTGTTGGAATGTTTAGTGTTCGCCCGCTCCGCCGCCAGTGACATCATGGCCAGTCTGGATACCGAACAGCCCATCGAGACGGTACCGGCGTGGGATGCCAGCCAGGTCACAGACTCCGACGAAGACGTTGTCATTGCACACAACTGGGACGAACTGCGCCGCTTTATGTGGGACTACGTTGGCATTGTACGCACCACCAAACGACTGGTGCGGGCAAAACACCGGGTCACTCTGCTGCGACAAGAGATTCAGGAGTTTTACTCCAACCACAAGGTCACCAATGACCTGCTGGAGCTGCGCAATCTGGTGGATGTGGCCGAGGTCATTATCCGCTCTGCATTACTGCGCAAAGAAAGCCGCGGCCTGCACTACAGCCGCGATTATCCCGAAGCGCTGCCACGTGCCTTCGATACCGTATTGACCCCAAAATATCTGAAAGAGTTAGGCAGCCTGTAATCCGCGGGCGTATGATCGCCTACGCCTCTACATTCCGGGCCTCTGGCAACCAGATGCCTGTCGCTCTCATATGACCCCGTACAGATGCCACTTAAGACGACGGAATGCCTGATGAGCGGCCCGTTGTTTCTCTGAGGCCTGTCGCTGCACGTTGTCAGGCTGCAGCTCACGCTCCGGCACGTACTCAGAAAAACTGTCAGGACGAATATCAATCACCTGCCACGGCCAACGTCCCCAGACCAATCGCACCCAATGCCGACGTCGCACTGAACCGGCGCGCCACGTCACTGGTTGAAGTCCGTGCCCGCGATCCAACCACCAGCCATCGGTGCTCAGGCGCAAATGATAGTGCTGAGGGTCAATACGGGAATCCCCTGTTCTGAGGCGGTTAACGGCGGCCAACGCAAGCATGGCGCTCAGCACGACAAGCACAACCGGGCTCCAGATCATCGCAGGGCCGGGCAGGAATAAAACAGACAGGAAAATGGCGGCGATCAGAGTACTGAGCCAATTCAGCACCCTTTGCCACCGAGAGGAAACGAACCGCCACTCAACGACGGTTGCGGGCATGCTCCAGCACCAAGGTCACAATACGTTCCATGTCAGGATCGTCTGGTTTGCTGTGTTCCATAAACCAGGTAAACAGATCCGGATCCTCGCGATCTAACAAGGCGCGATATCTCGCCTGATCGTCATCGTCCAGCTGGGTGTAGGCTTCCTGCGCGAAAGGCAACAGCAGTACGTCCAGTTCCAGCATGCCACGACGGCTGTGCCAGATTGCGCGTTTTGCTTCAATATTCTCAGTCACGTTCACCTCCAAAGTGGGTGCGCATTATAACTCAGGCTTGCCTGAAAACGTCAGTACTCGCAAAATCCCCCCAGATATTTTTGCTCGAGGTAGCTATGTTTGCAGCATTTGGTGACATCACGCCGTCAGGATTTCACGCGAAAGAAAGCCAAGATATCCATAAAGGTTCGACGCGAGATTCGGCCGCGACGGCCTTATCGCAATGGGGGTTACTGTCGGTGCAAGGCCCAGACAGTGAGCGCTTCCTGCAAGGTCAGCTCACCTGTGATGTTGTGACCCTAACAGCGGACGAATGGCGCGCGGGTGCTTGCTGTACCGCTAAAGGTCGTATGATCGCTAACTTCATCATCCTACGCTTTGAGCAGGGATTTCTGCTGCGTTTGCCACAAGCGCAAGTAGAAGCACTGAGTGCTCACCTGAGCAAATACGCAGTATTTTTTAAAGCAACCATGACGGCCGTCAGTGACTGGGTCGGCGTCGGTATTCTGCCCTCCACTGGCACGGTCGTGAGTACTACAGACGCTTCGGACAACCCAAGCAGCGTTACACCTAGCATCACTCCCAGCATCACAACCAGCGCCACAGGCGTTTCCTGGCAGTGGCCCGACGGCCGTCAGGAGCACTGGGGTACGGAAGACGAACTGACCCGCACCGTCGCTGACTTACCATGGACCCACGAAACCGCTTGGATCAACGCCGACATTGACCACGGCTGGCTGTGGGTACAACCCACCAGTGCTGATGCCTGGGTACCGCAATACTGCGACTGGCAGGCGCACGAAGGCATCAGTTTCAGCAAAGGCTGTTATACCGGACAGGAAGTCGTCGCCCGTCTGCAATATCTGGGAAAAAGTAAACGCCACTTATATCGGGTGGAAAGCCAAAGCGACTTACCTGCATCCATGTCTGCGGTGGTCGTGAACGGCAAAAATGCCGGTGAACTGGGTACGGTCAATGGACAGCGCGGATTGGCAGTGATCAGTGCGTCCGACGAGCAGCTACAGGGCAGCATTGCCGATGCGCCCGTCGAACTGACCAGAGTCTTCTATACTCAAGACGATTGAGTTCCGGTGCTTCCTGCCGGAGATTTCTCACCGGCACGAGGCCCACAGCATGCCCCATTCAGACAGTGCTTCCGCACCATCGTCAGACGCGACTTCAATGAACCACGCCCTGATTACTCAGGTCAGAGACGATATCCAGACCCGCATTAACTGCGACGAGCTGGTGTTACCGACCTTGCCAGAAATTGCCCTTCAGGTACGGGAAGTCGCCGAAGACGAGCGCGCTACCGTGCCGCAACTGGCCGCCATTCTCGCTCGTGACCCCGCCATGTCGGCACGTCTGGTTCGGGTGAGTAACAGTCCCATGGTGCGCAGTGCCGTCCCCATTACCGATGTCATCACCGCGGTATCGCGCATGGGCATCGACTTTACCGCGAATCTGGCTATCGGCATCGCCATGGAGCAGATGTTTCAGGCCACCAGCGATGCCGTCGACCGGCGTTTGCGTGCCTGCTGGAGTCATTCTCTGGAAGTCGCCTCGACGGCGCAGGTATTGGCCCGTCACTTTACGTCGCTGCCACCCGATCAGGCGTTACTCGCCGGGTTAGTGCACCAGATTGGTATCCTGCCTCTGCTTGCTTACGCTGAAGACAACAACGAACTGATTACTGATGCAGCCACACTGGATCTGGTGATTCAGAAGCTGCATCAGCCTCTGGGATCACTGGTGTTGCGTCACTGGGAATTCCCAGCCCATCTGGTGCAGGTCACCAAAGAGTACCTGACCTTTAATCGCGCCCCGGACGCTGCCGACCTGACCGATCTGATTCAGGTGGCCACCCTCCAGAGCTACGCCGACACTCAGCATCCGCTGGCCAACATCAACAGCGCCGATGTACCTGCCTTTGCGCGCCTTGGGCTTGAGGTCGATGACGATGATCATCAACTCGAGGCCATTCAGGAGGAACAACAGGAAACCTTTGCGGCACTCAACAATCATTGAAAAAACACTGAACCCAAAGCCAAACAACCACTGAGAAAAAAACAAACAACCACTAACGAGGTATCGCCGCCGAGTGTGGCGACCCGCACAGTGTTGTTGGCCTCGAAAATACCGCATACTGTGCCCATGATGACCTTCATTGCTGCCGCCGTCCTGCTGGCATTATTCATGGGTGTACTACTTTGGCTGTTCAGTCTGGCATCGCCAGGGCGTCGTGGCGCCTTGACACAGGCGGCAGACCAGCTGAATTTTTCGTACGAGCCCTGGGGCGCACTCAGTCGTGATATTCGCCGTGCCGGCTTCTGTCTGTTGCAGACCGGAGAAGCGCGATACGTACCGCACTACCTGCACAATGAACACGCCGTCCTCTTTGACTTTACCACCTTCGGCGGACGCCAGCCGTTAACTCAGACACTGATTATCGTGCCCTGCCCCGCGACGTCCGCTCAGACGCAGGATCTGCACCTGATGATGTCATCACAGAGTAACATCAGCAGCGATTGTTTTAACGAGCAACGCGCATTGCCACGCTTAGACAGCAAGGATGTACCCGCTCGATTACGGTCACTGGCACTCTACGCCCGCCCTATACATAAGGCCGCCCCAGCACTCAACGATGAGGCACAGTCCTGGCTTTTGTCCCATTCGCACCTTCACATTGAATGGTCGGCTGGCATGCTGCTGGCTTGCCAACCCGGCTATCTGATCGAAGGCGAAGAAATCGCCCAGGTCGTCGCCGACGTTCAACAACTGGCGGATGCCCTACGTACCGCCTGACTCCGGAGACTCTATGTTATCTATCCGCACTCGCGCTGGTTCTGCCATGAACCGGGTCGTTAGCCGTTTGTCTGCCCTCCTGCTGGCCACCAGCCTGATCGGCTGTACCGTCGCCCAACAGGATGCCTTATTGATAAAAGTGACGGACATGGGTCGAGACAAAATTGATACTCAGGTTGAGCGTGCTCAGGCAGGTGATGTTGAGCTGAGCTATCTGTTACGTCGAGCTGAAGGCCCGGCAGTAGTCATGGTGCATGGTTTCTCTGCCAACAAAGATGCCTGGCTCCGGTTTGCTGACTTTTTGCCAGAACACTACACCCTGGTCGCCCCGGATCTTGCCGGTCACGGTGACTCGGACACCGCTGAAAGCTACGACCTTGAAGTGCAGGCAGAGCGCCTGCACTCGCTGTTAACACAACTCGATCTCGGACCCGTGCACATGGTGGGTAACTCCATGGGTGGTGCCATCAGCTTGCTGTACGCCTCCAAGTACCCACAAGGGCTGGCCAGTCTGACCCTGATGGATTCTGCGGGTCTGGATGGTGCCAATCAGAGTGAATACTTTGCCATGCTTGAGCAAGGCACAAACCCGCTGATTGCTACCGACAAAGCCAGCTTTGAATTTCGTATGGACATGGTGATGGAAAAGCCGCCCATGCTGCCATGGCCGCTGCGTCCGGCATTAATGCGCCAGACCGTTGAGCGGGCAGAACTCAATCGCGAAATTTTCGCCGACATGCTGGCGACCCGGGAACGTCTGGCCACGGTGGATTTTGTCAGCCAGATTCAGGCCACGGTCTCTACGCCCACATTGATTATGTGGGGCGATAAAGACCGCGTACTGGATGTGTCAGCCGTTGAGACATTCAAGCAAGCCATTCCCGATGCCAAGGTCCATATCTTTGAAGGCATCGGCCACGTGCCCATGCTGGAAGTTCCGGAAGACACCGCGAACGTCATCGACGCCTTTATTCAGTCCGTCCCTGGTGCAGGATAAAACGTGTCCTCGGATGAAGCCTGTCCCGGAACGATACGCATCTGCCGTCCCACGGTCGCTGCGGCCAATGCGCTGTATAAAGCCGCTGCGTATGGTGGACGAGCTGCGCCACAAGATGACCTGTATGGCATAGAAAGTAGCTCGCAAACGTTCGACCTAGACAACACAGGGGCGCACCCTGAGGTAGTCCATGAGCTAGTCCCTGAACTACTGCCTAAACTGCTACCTGAACTACTCTGTGTTGCCAGAGTTCAGACGTTTGGATCAACCCGTTTGATACGCCATGTCTGCACCCTGCCCTATGCTCGACAGCAGGGGCTGGCACGCCAGTTGTGTGCGTATCTCGGTGAACATATTCGCGCGCCTTTGTACCTCTTCCCATTACCGGAACTGGTCGCTTTGTATCAAGGGGCGGGGTTTATTCAAATGAGCGAGCACGATTTGCCCGATGAATTAATTGACGTCTGGAAACAGGCGAAACGCAGTACCGACAACACGCAACCCATGCATTACCCCAACGGAGAATTGAATGAACCGTTTAAATAAAGTTATGAATACCCTTGCTCGCTTGCCTGCTGGCTGGCAACCCGCCGTGCGCTCGCTGATCATCGGTAAGATCATTCCTTTCGCTGGCACCGCGGGCTGCCGGGTTGAAGTACTGACCAACCACGAATGTCGTGTGGTGCTGAAAAACCGCCGCAAAGTCGGTAACCACATTGGCACGGTACACGCCGCCGCTATGGCCTTGGTCGCCGAGTCCGCCACCGGATTTGTCGCCGCCATGAACGTGCCGGACAGCCGCGTGCTGGTGATCCGTTCCATGGAGCTGACCTACCTGAAACGCACCAAAGGCGATCTGACCGCTACCGCGACGCTGAGCAACGACGACCTCAAGCGACTGACCACCGAAGAAAAAGGCGATATTGCTGTGCCCGTGGTTCTGCGTGACAGCGAAGGTACCGAAAGCGTGACGGCCACTATGGTCTGGGCCTGGACGCCGAAGCGTAAATAATCACGTACTTTGCTGATCACTGTAAGCATCGACAGACGGTGAACACTGACAGAAAATGAGTACTTACAAAAAGTGAGCATGAATAAAAAAGGCCCCGAGGGGCCTTTTTTTATTATCGAATTGCCATCAATTGAAAAGCTGATGGACACCAAGCCTCATTAAAGCCCAGACGATGCAATGTACTCTCGACGGCTCTGTTCACTTTCAATGTATTCCTGCCATTGATGAGCGACTTTTTCCGCTTGTGGGTAGCGAGATGCCGCAAAGAAGGTCGCTGACGCGTCTTCCAATGCATCCAGATTGTACTGAGCCAGGCCCTTCACGATCATGGCTTGATACGGCGCTTTTAAATCACCCGCTTGCAGCGCCCGATGACTGAAAGTCAGCGCTTGCTGCCATTCTTGACGCTCAGTGTAAATCTGGGCCAGTTTGAAATAATCCGATCCTTTGCCCGATGCGTCCGCAGCAGCAGTCATACTCACAATCGCCTGATCGTATTCTTTTGCCATCATCCAGGCATCACCCAGCAATGACAGGTTACGAGCAGAGGCTTCAATAACGTCAGCGTCTAAGCCCTGCTGTAACACAGTCGCCGCCTTGACCGGAATTTCTTTGCCAAGCAACGCCTGCGCGAAGTTCAGTAATTCAGATTCTTTCTTTAACAGGCCCTGATCGTAGGCCGTTTCCAGCGTCGCCAGCTCTTCATCGGCGCGCCCCAGCTCGTTATATACTGCCGCCAGCTGCACCCAGTAATCCGATTTACAGTAATTAGCGACTAATGCTTCAAGATTGGTTGCTAACGCCGGGTAATCTTTTAACTGAAACAACGCGGCGCGTTGTAGCAGGTACCAGTTTTCTGCCACGCTTTTTCCGTGTTCCTGACGCAGACTGATCGCGGTAGCAATATCATCACGCGCCGCTTCATATTGCTGACGTTGGTATTGCACCTGTGCACGCAATACATAAGCATCCGCCTTGACCTTATCAGTGGCAGCCATCCACTCATTCAGTGTCACCAACGATTGATCGAAGTTTTCTTCAATCATGTGCAGCTTGGCCAGCGTAAACAGCGTCGTTTGCTTTAACGAATCTGGCGCATTTTTAATCGCAATCACATCGTTGTACGCCAAAATCGCGTTGGCATAATCTTCCTGCGCTGAGTACACATAAGCGACCATATTATGAGTCATGGCACGCTCATAAGAATTACGCTTGCGCTTTTCCAGGCGTTGCAGGCTTTCCATTGCCTGATCAAATTGACCTTCGTCCGCAAAGTTACGTGCTTCTTCTAATTTTTCGTAAACGACTTCACGCAAGGTCTGGGTACGACGTACTCGGGTTGGCGACTTATCCTGATCTCCATTTTCAGACTGAAGTTCAGGCGTTTGCGCCTCGCTCGACTCACTGGATCCTTGTGTTGCAGCACCCTTTTCGTTGGCAAACGTATCAGGCACAGAAAACGTGCTGAGGGTCAGGCCCACAACCAATAGAGATGTCAGTGTTTTCATAACGATTACTCCCGTTATTTATCCAATTCAAAGCGGATAATATTGCGCACGCCCGTGACTTCGACGGCCTGGCCTTCGACCACTTGCGGCTTGTACTTAAACTTCTTAACCGCATCCAACGCGGCTTTATCAAATACGCCTGGTGGCTCGGCTTCCAGTACCATCGGATTGGTGACCGTGCCCAGTGCGGAGACACTGAATTCCACAACGACGTAACCTTCAATGCCACGCTGTGCAGCACGACGTGGGTACGCCGGTGCAACTTTCACGATGGGCATCATTTCGCCATCACTACCGGCACCGTTCAGGCCGGCATCAATGCTCAGGTCAGTCGAAATATCCAACGCCCCAAGTGCCAGATCCGCTGCGCTATCACCCGAAAAATCTGGTTTTACCATGTCAGGCTTAGGCGGCTCTTTTGGAGTAACCGGTGGTTTTTGCGGCTGACGTTCTTTGGTTTGTACCTCTTCCTCAGGCTCGTTCATAACGAAGCTCTGGATGCGCCCATAGTCGGTAGGCATAGTGACGGAACCACCACTGGTAATCAGGCTTTGCATTACCCAAAACACGGCCAGCGTCGCCAGCAATGCCACTACAAATGCGCCACTGAGTCGTGCAACCATCGGCATATCAGTTAGCCTCTGTTGCCAATGACACGTCATACACGCCGGCCTGTCGGGCGGCATCCATGACGGCAACCAACTTACGGGTTTTCGCTTCTTCGTCGGCCTGAATCACCACGGTACCCTGTGGGTTCTCCGCATGCAGACGTTCAATATTGGCGCGCACCTGACTCTCATCCACGCGGCGCTTATTGATCCAGATCTCATTGCTTTCATTAATGGCAATCAGGATATTAGCGCGAGGTTTCGCCTGTGCTGTGCTGGCGTCAGGTCGATTCACTTCAATGCCGGACTCCTTCACAAAAGAGGCCGTAACAATGAAGAAAATCAGCATAATAAACACCACGTCCAGCATCGGAGTGATGTCGATTTCACCCTCGGCTTCAACCTGCTGACTGGCGGAAAAACTGCGTCTCATA
>Ga0255776_10001479_pt1 | contig 26650 bp, 27 predicted proteins | sample 071ome_19_FD_179974 | JGI IMG/M metagenome (GOLD analysis project Ga0255776, IMG submission 179974) | Coastal salt marsh microbial communities from the Groves Creek Marsh, Skidaway Island, Georgia - 071413AT metaG (version 2) | ecosystem: Environmental > Aquatic > Marine > Intertidal zone >... | reverse complement strand
GGAATTCATGGGCTAAAGAGAAAGAACAACATCCGCGAGGTGAACGAAGACCATTGTGGATGAAACGACCTCTATCACCAAACAAGAAATATTGGTTCATTGATGAGGAAGAATGAGGTCATGCTGCTTAAATGGTCCTATTGACCAAGCATCTTTTTGACTTCATTCTCAAGTTCAAGCGCTTTCGATGTGTGAATTCCTAATTGTTTTGCAGAAGATGTGAGCAATGAACGCTCCATATCTGTGATAATGCCATCCTCATACGCTGAAATGAGTAATTTCTTGTACATATTTTCATTCACACCCGATGATTTGGAAAGATTGCTCTCGATCACTGAAGAAGAGAGAATTTCAATGGGAATGAGAAGAGCAAAAATAGAAATTTTTGCAATAACAACCATCCACTGTTTAGAAAACACCGATTCAAGTTTGGGTTCGATAGCAAATTCACTAACTACAAAAAGAATGATTGCGAGAATTAATGTCACAATCGTAGCCTTTCTTTTGACTTCTGCGGATGTCAATCGCATCATTGTATCATTTAACTCAAGTATCGTAGCCTCAAGATTTGCATTCGCTTCATCAAGTGATTGATTTGATAAATAAAGCCGCCTTGATGATTCTTCAATCGTATTCTCAGCTTCAACTCTTGCGAGACGTTCTCGCTCCACCTTCCGCTCTAGACGATTGATGACTTCATCTGGGATTTCGTCTTCTTTGGTCTTCATTTTGGCTTTTTTTGCCAATTCAAAAATGTCCATTACAGTTCAACCTAGTCTTGCCGTGTGCAAGTGAACATCACAACTTGATCCTCACCTTCCGTCCTATCTTCAATGTCAATGTTGACTGTCTCGCCCCAGTGTTTAAACGCACCTTCCATCAAGCCGACGGCTAGGTCAGCTAAATGTCGAGAGGAATGATATTCAAACCATAGCGTTCGCTTATCTTCAGACATGGTACTGACGAAAGTGGGTAATGTTGCATCTGGATATAATTTGAGGACTTCGACATGCACAACATCATGGATGGAATTCAAAAATTCAAACGAAGTTTCATGCTTGAAAAAGATCGGAAACAATTCCAAAAACCGTCCGAAAAGATATGTTCCAAAGGCTTGAACTAGGTCGCTGACCGCAATACCGGTCTCCTCAGATAAGGCGACAACAAGTTGGACCAATTCGGTATGGTCATACGTTCCGACTGCTGTGTATGCGGCTCCACTAGGAAGGTCACACTTCGAAATAATCGTATCAATCATCTGTTCGCCAAACGATGCTTCAACCATATCCGTGAATTCTTTGAAAACAATACCCTTCATTGATAATTGGGCGTGTCTTTTGGTTTATTGCTTTTACACTCACTTCTCTTATTGAAATTCAATGCGATTTTCATGCAAATCGGTAAACTTTGTCACGTCTTTCATGCTCTTGCACGGATGTTCAAACTTTTTGCCAGTCTGAACCGGTCCACCACATCGTCGAATCATCACTCATTTTTCGCCATGTATATCCGCTTTCATCAGTCCATTGCTGAAGAACTGTGGGCTCGGCTAAAGGTTCTGGTGATGAAGCCGCAACAGGCGTCGGCATCACCTCGGCAACAGGCGAGGTTTGTGGAACAACTGGTTCAATAGGTGCATATTCACTGAACATTTCATCAGCGAGTTGTGGTTTTCCTTCCGACAATTCAATTTCCGAACTACCTTTACGGCGAACCAAAACAAGAGTGGCAACAACAGCAAGAACAACAACGATACCGATGATCATGAACATACGTTGTTGTGCTTCTTCTTCTGCCTCCGCAGCCGCTTTGTCTTCTGCGATTTTTTGTGCAACATCACCAACGCCATCGCCATCGGAGTCCATGGTCTCAGTTGGGTCGTTAGGGAATGCATCGGCATTATCACCTACACCGTCATTGTCGGAATCCATGGTCTCTGATGAGTCATTGGGAAAGGCATCAGCGTTGTCGCCTACACCGTCGTTATCTGAATCTGTGGTTTCGGTAGCATCGAAAGGAAGGTCGTCTGTATTGTCACCGACGCCATCGTCATCGGAGTCCAGGGTTTCAGTTGGGTCATTGGGGAAGGCATCTGCATTGTCGCCTACACCATCATCGTCGGAATCTATCGTTTCGTTCGCATCCATCGGGAATGCATCGGCGTTGTCACCCACTCCGTCCTCATCAGAATCCATCGTTTCGTTCGCATCCATTGGGAATGCATCGGCGTTGTCACCAATGCCATCGTTGTCCGAATCCGCCTGTTCGGAGGAGTCATACGGGAAAGCATCGGCATTATCACCGACACCGTCGCTATCGGAATCCATGGTCTCTGATGAGTCATTGGGGAAGGCATCGGCATTATCGCCGACAGTGTCATTGTCTGAGTCGGCTTGTTCTGATGGATCGTTCGGGAAGGCATCGGCATTATCGCCAGTTCCATCGTCATCAGTATCAACTTGCTCCGAGGCGTCGTTTGGGAATGCGTCTGCATTGTCACCAACGCCATCGTCATCCGAATCTGCCTGTTCGGAAGGATCATTTGGGAATGCGTCTGCATTGTCACCAGTCCCGTCGTTATCGGTGTCAACCTGCTCTGATGGGTCGTTCGGGAAGGCGTCTGCATTGTCCCCTACACCATCACTATCGGAATCATCCTGTTCTGTTGCATCATTTGGGAAGGCATCGGCGTTATCGCCTACACCGTCATTATCGGCGTCGTATTGTTCATTCGGGTCGTTTGGGAATGCGTCATTGCTATCGTAAACGCCATCCGAGTCAGAATCAATATCAACAATCGTAGCACTGTTAGCTGATTGCACTTCATTTCCTAGATTGCCATTGGAGTCTCGAGGTATGACTGATGCAGTCCAAACTTCGCCAATGGTGGTGTCTGAAGACATGATTGTCGTTTTTCCGTTCATGGAGGGGACATGATTTCCATCAACGAACCATTTAATTTCAGAATTTGATTCAGGGTCGCTATCTGGGTCTTGGTAGGTGTATGTCAACTGCAAATCTTGGTTGTATCCAACATTGCCATTAGGCTGAATTTGGATATTGGAAACCGAAGGTGGTTGATTTGCAGGGACATCTTCTTGGATGTTGTGAGTAAGTGTGTTCCATGCATCACCTGAGGTCATCCCGTTATTATTGACTGTGTTGACTGCGAGACGAACTGTCACTTGTCCTGTGCCTGCAGACGGAGCAGTCCAGTCGACAGTCCAACTTCGTGCTTGGGAACCTGAATGTGTGGCACTTCCTTGGGAAATTTGTGCAAAACCTCCGGGATTGGATAGAGTTCCACCTATCACTTCAAGGCTGAAACCACCACCTGTTCCTGAAACGCCACCGTTGACGCCTATTGTAACGGTGTATGTCTGTCCAGGCGTGTATGTCGATGGGAAGTTGTGTGTAGGCGTCACACCGGAATTGGTTGAACCGTGGCAGGAACCACAACCAACTGCACTATTCGGCTTTCCAGTTGATGATGCATCGTTCAAGGGTGTAAAGAGCACCATCACCAAAAAAGTTGCCAAGAAGATCGACATTGCAAATTTTCTCATACCCTTATCGTGAAGTATTCATTTTTAGATTGTTGTGGTGCGTAGTTCATACAAACTCAATCTCTTGTATGAAGGTTAACAAAACTTGATGAATTCTAACCGCCGAGTATTCACATGGATGACAATGAAACCTCATCCAGTGAAACAGAGACTTCGAATCTATTCTTTGCAAAACTTGATACAACGCCCGGTCTTCTATTGTCCGGTTATCTCCTCACATCAATTCCAATTCTCTATCGATTGTTGGCCACTGGTTCAATCTTATCTGCGATTTGGCCTCATGCCATCAACACACTGGAATGGACCATGTGGGCTAGGGAACACGTGCAATTTTTTCCGCTATTCTTTTTCTTCCTTGCGTCCATCACCTACGTGCTACAGCGACCTAAAATTGCAATCATACGTTGGGTTCAGCGCAGTCTCGATATTTCAATTGGTGCATTGTTGTGCATGCTGACATTGTATGTGTTGTTGGATGTATTTTATCTCCGAGGAGCATTCCTTCTCCTTCCTACAGTATATTCCGCACTTCTTTTGACGGTTCTTATAGGGCGTTTTGGTTCACCTCGACTTCATAGTTCAGATGGAACAAAAATTTCTCGTTCGAGAACATTACACATTATTGCGGTGTTCTTATGCTCTTGGCTCCTTCTTCCCGGCATACCTGCATCCTTTGGATTCGCCCCCTCCCCTCCTGAAACCCCTATAATCGGCTACGGCGCTAGCCCTGGTCCTTTTTTGGTGGATGTTGTTCAGATTCCGTATGAATTGCCTGCTGAGGTGGAACAAATACGTGGCGACACGGAAACAAACATCGACTTCTCAATTTATCTCTACCTTCCTATTCTCGAAAACGCAAATGTGTCAAAAATACCCTTGGCCATCCTACTGCATGGGTTTCTCTATCCCGACCAGGATGCATACAGTGACTGGATTGATCACCTCGCAGCAAAAGGGATTGCAGTTGCGTTCATTCAATACCCATCTGATATTTGGCCTGAAGGTGTTGACGACTTTTCTCCAACCGAGAAAGAAGGGATGTCAGATTTCATGCAGCACACTTATCGAAACCTATCGATCAGCACAGCACTCGACACCCTGGACACAGAAATTCTTGGACAATCCCGGCTAGAAAGCGTCAGCACAATACTCGATGACGTTGAAATCTCGACCAGTGAATTGTGGATTGGAGGACATAGCCTTGGAGCTTCGTACTCATTTTTTGTTGTAAATTATGCTATGGAAAAAGGTTGGGGACAACATGCACTCATGATCGATCTTGAATCACCGGCTCCAAGACCGAGTCAACCAAACTTGCAACCAACTTGGACATCGTTACCTGAGAACACCATCATTCACTCAGTCGTGACACAGGATGACATGAGCGTGGGCTCGTGTGCTGGTGCTTACATGCACGACTACTTCGCAAACCAAGCAGGAAACAACAGTGTGTTCATTGAAGTACCATCCGATAAATACGGTTTTCCCCGAATGGTCGCTTCTCATTATTTGCAAACAAACCCTGCACATGACGCTCTATCTGATTGGGCGTTCTACCGTAGGATTGATGCACAAGCGGATTGGTTAACTGCTGAATCCAGAAATGATACATTTACAATTGACTGGGCTCGAAACTACCTCCTCGATGATGAAATGCTTGCACCCATGGGTAAATGGTCTGATGGAACGCCTGTATTGCCCTTGAATATTTTCTTCGGAGAAGATGTTCGGGTGAAAAAGTATCAAGATTGCTGACGGTCGGAAGATGTGAAAATGATAAAGAAGTCATAAATTCGGTACCACCGGCCCACTACATTCATTAAGCGAGTTACTTGGTGGCTTCGCTTAACAGGGAGGATTCCTCGTGAGCCAACATCCACTAAAAGAATTACGAGAACGCATCACATCAATGGGTTTGATGAAGAAACCGACCATGAAATCTTGGACCAAAGTCGTTGCTTTGTTTGGAATCGTCATATCCCTATATTTTGTTCATAGCCAAATCCCACTGTATTGGGGTCTTCTTCTCATTCCCATTACAGCATTATTCACAACAACACTTTCGATGGCAGGTCACGAAGGCGTCCATGCATCAGCATGCAATTCAAGAGCAGGTAATATCTCTCTAGCCGCCTTGGTTTTCCCTCTGTTTTGTGGACTTTCAATGGAATACTGGCGTGATAAACACAACATCAAGCATCACGCACACCCGAATGTCGTCAATCAAGACCCTGACATCCATTCCTGGCCGCTTACATTTTCTCAAGAAGAATATGAACAAAGTGGAAAGATAAGGCGCTTCTTTCAGAGGAATTTGCAGGCCTACTTGTTTTGGCCAATATCCCTCCTCGTCGGCCACCTCATGCGATGGGACGGGCTCAAATTCTTGATCACACATCCATTTAGAAACAAGAAAAAGCGATTTACAAAATTGTGGGCATTGGACTCGTCGCTCATGCTCGTACACTTTTTCCTTTGGCTTGGACTCCCCATTCTCCTTGGCGTACCTTGGCAAATCACCGTAGGATTCTATGCACTGCTTTGGGCCCTCGTAGGAACATATCTCACCGCAATTTTCATCGTCGGTCATGCAGGACGTCCAATCGTCACTGAGTATGATGAAAACTGGAGGCTTCAAATTGAAACAGGAAGAAGAATCAAAACCAACAAATTGACTTCATTCTTTTTCGTTGGCTTGGACTATCAAATTGAGCACCATTTACTCCCATCAGTTTCTCATTTCAATCTTCCAAAAGTCGCACCTATTGTGAAAAAATATGCTGAAGACCGTGGTTGGGAGTACGAAGAAATGGGTTTCTTCAGAGCACTTATTCACTCCACGATATGCCTCCACAGAGCGTGGAAAACACCATCGATACAAATTGATTCATCAGCAGCACTTGATGATTCAATTCAACCTCAAGCAGCCTAATCGAATGATTCCAAATGAAAACGAAGGCTCATAGCCTAGTGATTCAGGCAAGAGTCATGCGTCGTTATGGGTCGAGATTTCTGACTCTCCTGGTCGCTTGTACAATGGCACTACCAATATTTTCAGGGTTAGTTGCTGCAGAAGAAAAGTGGAATGAGGATGGTTGGCTTCGAACCTCAATTGCAGAGGACCGACTCTTGCTCGGTGATGAATTCGGATGTTATGGCATGCCCCATCTTTCGACATTCAATGATCCGGGGGCAGTTGCGAATGAGTGCACAGAGTACATTCAATCGCGAATCTCTGCTAGCGTTTGGGGTGATCAACCACTCTCCATCTATACACCTCGAGGACTGACAATGACACAACATCAAATCATCAAAGATCAAGGTTACCCCGTACACGGAGATTTGACGGGAATTGAGGCGAATGCGTGGCATACAAACCAATCGCCGAATGATATCTGGGACTGGTTCAATTTAGGCCGACGTGGAGGGAGCCTTGAACAATCATTGTCGGATGTGAATCAACTTAATACTGCACTAACTGAGGGAGGACTTGTGAATTTGTATTGGGTAGGAAGGGTCAACGATGCAACAATACGTCATGATGGTGAAATTGTCGACATCCTAAGAGAAACGCCCGCATGGATGACGACTTGGGGAGAAGCTTGGTCATACTGGTCAGCACACAGATGTTATCAATTGGACCATGGCGTTGAGCAAGCCACGAATGGAACAACAATCATTTACTTTGAATCACTCATTACAGAAGCTTGTGGTTCAGTCCAACCCGATGTGTGGAATATCCCAGTGACGTGGATACTTGACTTTAATGGTTCAACCCACTCATCTATAGAATCATCGAGTGAGAATTTTAACAATATTGAATTTGAAAGAAGCACCAAAGAAGGATGGTTTGAAAACGAGACATTGCTGTATCTGAGCGTGAAAAAAGGGACTCGCATTTCAATTCATCTTGACTCAAACGATACAGAGTATGACATCATAGGTAGAACAGATTTTTGGAATAACCATTCGACTGCAGTTACCATTGCAGGCCATGCAACCAATGACTTATTTCAATGGTCTAAGCGATTTGATGATGACCCGTTCCTTCGGTTTACATGGCTCGTCATTCCACGAAATCTTGATGACGGTGGAGATTGGATTCCGTATGCAGTCATTGGCGTTTCAGCTGGAAGTATTGCAATGATGTTCTATTTTATCCGAAGGGATGTTTCATTATCTGGCCCCATTCATTCCACTGAAAATATAACGTTTCCACAACATTCTAAGCGAAGAGTTGATTTTGAAGAAGAAGAGGCTTAGGTCGAAGAGAGGGGGTTAAACACATGGCTAACGATGTTCATATCGACCCATGGTCCAGTTCTCAGTCGACAGATTATCAACGTATTATCGACCAGTTTGGTCTTCAAAAATTTGAGCACGGCTCTATTGAACATCCTACTCATCTTCATAGAAGGGGGATTGTTTTTGCTCATAGGGACTTTAACAACATTGCAGAAGCACAACGGCATGCAAAACCACATAGTGTACTCACAGGTTTGATGCCAAGTGGCCAAATGCACCTTGGCCATTCGATGGTCGTTGAACAAGTTCGTTGGTTTCAGGAACAAGGTGCCGATGTCTCAATTGCTGTAGCAGATTTGGAAAGTCAAGCAACAAGAGGAATCCCATTGACGAAAGGCTATGAGATTGCTGTGGAAGAATACATTCGGAATTATGCAGCATTAGGTCTCGATCCAGATCGAACACAGGTCTATTTCCAATCAAAAAGATCTGTTGTGCAGCGACTAGGCTTTCAACTTGGAAAAAGAACAAATTTGAGTGAATTTGAATCCATTTATGGATTCAACGGTGAAACAAATCTTGCCCATGTCCAAGCACCAATGGTTCAAGTGGGCGATATCCTTCACCCTCAACTCGAAGAATATGGAGGCTTGCGACCAATTGTTGTACCTGTTGGTGTCGACCAAGACCCTCACCTTCGATTGACCCGAGGTCTTGCATCAAAGTCAAATTGGTTTAATGTCAAAATTGCAAATCGTGGAGTTTTGATTGGCCTATCACTTCAAGACGATAATGCAAAAGTGTTTGGTATGCAAGCTAATGGAAGAGTTGACAAAGCGAAAGTCAAACAAGTCTTTGATATGATTCAAGACAAGTTGGTTGAACGTGGATTTTCAGATATTGAATCGGTTCCAAAACAAGGAACAATACAGATTTTTTCCGCAACTGGAAAAGACATCCATGGTATTCAAGCAATCTTGCTTGGCATCGAGCGTTCCTTGGGCGGCATGGGACTCATGGCACCATCCTCAACATACCACCACTTTGCAGTCGGACTAACTGGAGATAAAATGAGTAGCAGTTCTCCAAAATCAACAATATTTCTTAACGATTCCATTGAAGATATTCACAAAAAAATCAAGAAAGCCTATTCTGGTGGTCGAACGACAATCGAAGAACATCGACGTCTTGGTGGAGAACCTGAAAAAGATGTTGCATATCAATACCTGATGTACTTTTTTGAAACGGATGATGGCCATTTAGATGAGATTTACAATGCATATACTTCAGGATCGCTTCTTGCTGGAGAACTTAAGCAAATTTGCTCTGATAAAGCAACTGATTGGATAAAAGACCTTCAAGAAAAACGTGATGAAACTCATCACCTCGTCGAACAATTCATTCGTCACGATTGAGTTCTTGGTTTGAAAAAACTGCGGGGTCAGGGCCTACGGGAAGGGATTGAATTTCATCCTCGGTGAGTTCTCTCTGTTGAGCATCATGATGAAGAATTGTTGAAAGTCCGTGAGGGTCGAGGAATTCGAGAGAAAATGGGACTGAATCCTGCTCACCAGCACGAAGAAGGGTTTCTTTCATCTCCATCAATTGTTGCATTGATTCATCCAAATTTTCATTGGAATTAGGGTCAAGTAGGTCTTTGCTTACTAAATCAATTACATCGATGAATCGCTGCAAAACACCCTCGACATTTGACACATAACCCGTCGAGTTTGAACCAGGATTGACTGCGAGGTCCAACTCAGGAATTTGAATCGTGCAAGATGAGGAGCGTACGACTCGAGCATTCAATTTCTCTTTAGCATCGATAAAAAGGGATAAACATCCTGGATTTTTCCCTTCAGGGGGTATGAAATCGGTTTGCCTCCATCCACATGCATTGCAAATCAAGGTCAATTGAGTGTGTTCTCCGAAATAAGGAATTTCATCGATGTGAGTCAGCATCTTGAATTGACCTTGAACTGCACACATGGGGCACGGTAATTCAATGTCTTGCTCAAACAAAATTACACCTCCGTCAAATTATCTGGGTCGACTGCAAAGGCCTCCATTTCAAGACCGTCTACGCCCCGGACTCCCGAAGGTAGAATGAGAAGGCGGTCTTGGTTCAATTTGATGATTTGTCCCTTGAGGTCAAGTTCGATAAATTCATGCAATAACGCTACACTCGTTGAGAACTCCGTTTGGCGATTCATGATTTGCCTCATATCTACGATCGTTGCGTGTCCATCAGCCGCCCAGTTCATGATTTGCTCGGTACCTGTGAAATCATGGAGCGTCGCATAGTGTAAGACTAATTTTCCGGGAAGAATTGGGACTGGAGCGTAGGGATATAACTCCCCTAAATCATGATATTCAATATGCGTTCGTGGCTGTTGTTCGGATGGCCTTGAAGTGATGCTTGGCATTTGAAATGATTTCTCATCGCTTGAAGGTTCTTCTACCGCCGATCCATTTTTTCGCTCAAGTTCACGCTCCGCCGCTTCCATTAAATCAAGGTCCATCATTTCTGGAATACTTGCTTCTTCATCAACGATCGGAGTTGTTGAAAAGGCATCCAAAGAAAACTGACCATCCTCTCCTGCCTTTGGCTTTTTCCTCCGCACATTTGCCGAACAGGTCGAGAGTTCATCAAGCCTTGCGAATATGAGTTCAAAAAATGTTGATAATCTCACAAGAAGATGATTTCCGAGTGAATTTGTGAGTTGACGATACCTCAAGGTTCAAAGAGTGTCGGTGCGAGGAAGTAACCATGTCAGAGGGCCAAGCCATGCTAAAGACTGGAACAAGCACAATAGGAATCACTTTCGATGGTGGCGTCGTTGTAGGTGCCGACCATCGAGCCACAATGGGTCATTTTATTGCAAACAAAAGTGTTCAAAAGTTGTTCCAAATCGGCGGAAATTTAGCTTTAACCACCGCAGGACTTGTTGGCCATGCACAATCTCTCTCGAGAACACTTTCCGCTGAGGTCGCATTGTTTGAACTCAAGCGTCAACAACAAATGACTGTTCGAGGGGCTGCAACCCTTACTGCAAATATTCTTGTTGGCCGACCTCATTGGGTACAACTCCTCATCGTCGGCGTTGATGATGAAGGGGCACATGTCTATTCGATTGACTCCGCAGGTGGCTCGATTCCCGATGTGTATTGTGCAACAGGTTCAGGTTCGCCATACATGTACGGTGTGCTTGAAGATGGTTTTCGCGAAAACATGTCCGAGTCGGATGCCTTAAAACTCGCGGCACGTGCCCTTCATGCATCAGGCCAACGTGATGCGGCATCCGGAAACGGAATGGACCTCGCAGTCATCACAAAGAAAGATGGATTCCGACTGTTGTCTGAAGACGAGATAAGCAAACTTCTCAAGTGAGCAATTACACTCCCTGCGACCTAGTCGCACACTCTGTGTTGATGTGTGATTGTCGTAGGACAGAGGTGAAAACATGACCTTGACATTTAAAGAAATTAAAGATGAAATTGAAAAATTGGTTCCAAAGGACGTCAAATACAGCGTTGACCTCGAAGCTGGAAATATTGCCCTCATAACCTCGGATTTTGAAGCATTTGGAGGAGGCGATGGACTTATTGGAAAAATCGCAAAGAAGGTCAAGAGGAAAATCGTCATACGTCCGCCCCTTGAAGAAATTAAGAGCCAAGATGATGCATTGGATATCATCAAGGATATCCTCCCCGAAGAAGCAGGTCTAGGCGATGTGTACTTTGATGAATGCAGCCGTGAAGTCATTCTACAATGCGAGCAGCCCGGCGATGCTGTTGGACGAAAAGGTGCGAATATCAAAGAAATTCGTGACAAAACAGGCTGGAGTGTTCTCGTCGAACGCAAACCTCCACTCTTTTCGAGGACAGTTCATGATGTTCGAGAATACCGAAACCAAAATTCAGACGAACGACGCAAGTTACTCAAAGAATTCGGGTTAAACATCCACAGACCAACCCGCCAAGGAGCTACTTGGGCTCGAATCACGGCACTTGGTTCATACCGTGAAGTTGGACGAGCATGCCATCTTGTGACAACAAATGAATCTCGAATCATGATCGATGTGGGTGTCAACATCGCCTCAGATACAGATCCGATGCCATTCTTCACCGCTCCTGAAGCACTACCTTTGGAGAAATTGGATGCTGTTGTTTTGACACACTCGCATTTGGACCATGCTGGCATGCTCCCCGTTCTGTTCAAGTATGGTTACAGAGGTCCCGTCTATTGTACACCGCCAACTCGTGACCTCATGCTCTTGCTCCAAACAGATTACCTGAAAGTCGGTGGAGCCGAAGGAAAACGGGCCCCCTATGATATGGAGGATATCCGTACCTGCATGCTTCATGTGGTGGATGTGAATTGGAATGAGACCACAGATATCGCCCCAGATGTCAAATTAACCTTCCATAATGCAGGACACATATTGGGCTCCTCTTCTGTTCATCTAAATATCGCAAATGGTAAGCACAATGTGGTTTTCAGTGGTGACCAAAAATACGAGAAATCATGGCTTTTTGATGCTGCTAACACAATTTTCCCTCGTGTTGAAACATTGGTCATCGAATCAACATATGGTGCAACTGGTGATTATCAACCATCGAGGCAAGAAGCGAATCAAGAGTTGCAAGATATTGTTTCAAGAACAATTCTTCGTGGTGGAAAACTCATTTGCCCCGTTTTTGCTGTCGGACGTTCACAAGAAGTCATGATTGCTATCGATGAGTTATTTCGCTCAGGCACAGTAAAACCTGTCCCAGTTTGGCTGGACGGAATGATTCAAGAGGCAACTGCAATACATGCATGCCACCCCGATTACCTCACCAATGCACTACGAAAATCCCTCTTGACCGACGATGGACAAAACCCCTTCACGAGTGAATGGTTCAGACCTGTTAAAGGCAGAGAATTGCGAGAAAGTATCATTATGGACACGTCGCCATGTATTGTTCTTGCAACATCTGGTATGTTGAATGGAGGTCCAGTTATGGATTATTTCAAGTCATGGGCTGCTGAAGAACGTAATTCATTATGCTTCGTTGGATACCAAGCAGAAGGTACACTTGGACGTCGATTACAGAAAGGTTTTGGCGAGGTGCCTCTCCTCATCAATGGAAAAACAGAAATGGTCAAAGTTGGTTGTGAAATGGTCACCATCGATGGATTTTCAGGGCATTCTGACTATCGACAACTCATCGAATTTGTTGACCAAATTAATCCAAAGCCTCGGAATATCATTTGCCATCATGGCGATTATCAGAAATGTAACGAATTAGGCCACACTCTTCGTGATAAATACCGATGTCGAACCTATGCCCCAAAGAATTTGGAAACTGTTCGAATTCTATAGTTAGATTGACGGGATTTCCAAACCGTGCTCATTTGGATGCTCTAAATCTTGAGTTTGCTCATACAATTGTTGAGCCTTCAACGGCGACGTAGTCTGAGTTGGTGAAGTCAATTCATGCTTTGCTTTTGGCTCAAGAAGAAGTTTCAACAAGAAGTACAATGGCATGACAAGACTCGCTAATACAAAGGATAGCGTGTGTTGCTGATCGATGAATGTGAGTATGGGGAACACCATATAGAGCAAGCAACCCACAAGGGCAAGCACTGTTCTTTGTCCACTCATATTCAAAGCCTAGGACCATTTTGTTCATGAACCCGTTGTGTCTGTCCAATGACATGGCGTCAGGAAGAACGAAATGCGAAGGTTGGCTCATGACAGCAATCGCACCTTGGGGAGAAAATGCAGAGGATGCTTTTGACCAAGGATTGGTTGAGTTGGGACTTGGAGATTCTCGAATGATTCAGGCTCAGGGAGCAATGCTACCGCTTGGTTTTAACGTCATTCCACCAAAACCACTTCCAATTGGCTCTCTTGTCGAATGCCACATCGCTTCATCATATGCATGGAATGGATCATCAGCATCTGCAGGGGTAGCCTATGCCCATTGCATCACACCAGAGGATGACGAATGTTCGATTGTAGCAACCATTTCAACAAATTTAGATTATGAAGAAACAGTGCTCGCATTACGCAGAAATCTGCAAAGAAAATTAGCAAGTCGGGACCTTGAAGTAACGTCGTTTGATGTCGCTGTCGACGAAGTTACGGCTGGACAAGACCATCACGGAGTCGCTATCGCTGCTCTCATCTTACCGGACTCCCTCTCGATTGGAACGACAAGAACGGGCCCCGTTCGAGGCTCATTGACGAGGGAATCAGAAGAGGCTCCTAAACCTCGAGTTCAAACAAAAGCGCCAGCAGCCCCTGCACTTCGTCCAGGTCAACAGAAAAGGAATACTGGCCCCGACTTCAGTCTTTGAAGATGATGAGCATGGTAGACTCACCATACCTCGTCATTCAATGTCCTGCGTGCAATATGTGTCATGGGTCGAGAAAATTATCACATCGTTGCCAACATTGTGGCGCAGCTATTGCTGAGCAAGGGAAAATTGTGGCCACAGCTACAACCCCTCAAGCACTTCAAGTCAAAGTTGCCCTCGCCAACACGCCAGAGGAATTACGTGATGAATTGGAAAAAAAACTCATGTCATCTCTCGGTGATGCAGATGCACTGGATGAGCCATCCCTTCCAAGTTTGTATGGGTCATTTCACAAAAGATACACTAACCAATCCTCAATATCAATAGAAGAAATATCTGGATTTTTAAGATCGAGAGGGAGCACGATGATGGCAGAAACCTTCGTAGGTCACTTGACCAATCAGGGTGTGTTGATTCAGTTGGACGGTTCAACTTGGCAGTTCATAGAGTGAACTTCATAGGTGTGATTGCGTGCCGAGGGGTAAGGGCGTATGGGTTAGTTTGGCCTATACTCGGGCGTTTGGGACGCTTGGACCCAAGTTCAAATCTTGGTACGCCCACCATCAATACTTTCGTTCATGAACCCAGATGATGTGATAACCAAATTTTGTTCGAACAAATTCGGAAGGAGTGGTTGCAATTTCGGAAGACCAAACAGCTTGCTCAAATTCTTTGACCATCTGACCTTCAGTGAATTCATCAAGAAGTCCACCTTTTTTTGAACTAGGGCATTTTGAGTAATCCTTCGCTAATTTCTTGAACATCTTAAGGGGCTTCTTTGCGCTACGAATAGCATCAAGAATTTCTTTCGCCTGAGGTTTCGTTGGAACGAGGATATGACGAACTGTCGCCGTTTTTATCGGATTACTTCCGCTGACCATTTAGCCTCATCCTCTCTTGTGTCCGACTTGATAACCGGTCAAAAATGTGTGCAATTGTCCAAAATGAAAGGCAGAGTACAATTGAATGTACCCCCCTATTGACGAATTCGATCTCGAGGTTGGTATCAAATGGAAGAAGCATTGTCCACCCAATCATATATGCTATGAATGCAAAAAAAGTGTGTGGTGTTCGATTTGAACCGAGTAACCAAGAGAAGTTTCTTCGATGATGTTCAACAGCCATCATCCAACCTACCTTCATAAAAAATGGCACCCGTCGAATACCTGAGATTGAAGAATTGTAAACTGAGCGAACAGGAACTTCCTTTACTCGAAAGCCAAGTGATGAAAGGCGAATGAGCCAGAAATTCGGATAACCATACCCTTGCCAAGAGTTGTCAAAGTCCCAAGAAACGAGAACATGAGAAGACACAGCACAATAACCACATTGCGGGTCAGATACAGGTTTGCCACTTGCAAGTGTGGTTGCAACAGAGAGAACTGCAGATGCAACTTTTCGATGGACGGGCATCTCGTTAAGACCATCTGTATGGATCTTGCGATTACCCTTCACATAATCGGCCTCACCTTTGATTATTGGTTCTATAACAACTTCCATGTCGTTTGGATCCATTTGGCCATCACCGGCAACAACGACACATATGAAAGGCTGATCAAATCGTTCAAGAGCATAAGTGAATCCTGTGTCGATGGCGGCACCAACACCCCGGCTTTTGCTGGTGATGACATCGAGGTTCGTTGTTAAATTCACATTTAAAACACGATTTCGAGTTTCATCTGTTGAATGATCATCAACAACGACAATATGGTCAACATAATCAGGTAAGGTTTCAATAACATCTCGAATGAAGTTCTCCTCGTTGTGAGCAGGCACCACAACGATAACTGGCACCTGTTCTATCATGCTTCAAGGCCATGCCCGAATTTCTTGAATCTAACTGAAACAACTCATGGTTCGTAAAAAGAAGCATAGTTTTCAAATGTGACATCGCTCACCACATCATATGTCAAACGAGGAATTGCACATTCTTTTTCTCGGTCGAGACATTGAATTACGAATCGTTTCCCTTATTACAAAGGGTCGACAATTTTCGAAACATGTGAGTTACATCGACTGTGGTTCGAACGATGAAACAGTTGAACTAGCACAAGAGGTTGATTGCCCAGTTCATCATTACAAGGGAGAGGTAGTCATACAGCATCTCGCTGAATTCATATCAAGTGAATTAAAATGGCATGGCAGGATTTTGCTTATTCACGTAACAAATCAATGGAAAATTTCTGATCTCCTTCTCGATGTGAACAGAGCGAATGAGGATTGGGACATCTATTACGCCTTTCACACCGAAGATCAAGCAAATGAGGAAGAAGATGTTTCAAGTATCCTTAGTCGAACAATTCCAAAGATATTAGCAGCCTCATCTGAAGGATGCAAGCAACTTGGAGGCCTAAATCCACTTGCAACGGCAAGTGAAATCGATTCAAAAATGAAAGTGCGAGTCATCCATACTGGACAACGACCTGTAGTCATGGAGAGAGAATCATTAGCCACTGCATCCAGATTCGCTCAGCTCTTTTATTGGATGCTTGAATCAAAGCATCCACTTTTTTTGTTCGGCATTCCTGGAGTAATTCTTTTCGTGCTAGGGTATAGATTGTCGGGAAACCTGACAAATATATTCACAGAATTGAACACGACTTCAATTGGAGTTACACTCGCTACAATTGCAATGACTCTCATAGGTCTCTTTGCAATGATGATTGCCATTATCCTCTACATTTTAGGAAAACAGGTTAACCGCATCCAATCCCAATACAATTGGCCTAGAGAATCGTAGGTGATGTTCTTGGCTGAACAAAAATATCTGATTTGTTTTGATATGGATAGAGTCCTTGTCGACCATTTATCGACATGGCAATTTGTTTACGACAAATTAGGCATCAATAATGATGAATCCTTTGCTTTGTACAATCAAGGCAAATTAGATGAGTGGGACTGGATCAAACTTGACCTTGGGTTGATAAAAGGTGCACGCAATCCTCCGGCCACAGATTCAGAACTTCGTGAATTGATGGAAGACATGCCACTCATGAAAAATTGGAAGCACGCTATTTCAAATATTCTTGAACAAAACACACATATCGCCATTATCAGCGGAGGCCTTCAGCACACCGCACGATACATTGCGGCACAATTTCCATCTGAGAAAAAATGGAAAAAGAGGTGGGGTGGAATCGACCCAAATACTGCCCGAGAACAATGCGAGGGTCATGATTCAGTATTCCACGTCTTCACCAATGGTTGGCTTATCGAACCCAACGAAAATACACATGATGCCATTGGTGATTTTGGCAGATATCAAGTTCAAATGAACGGTAAGGGTTCAATTGTACAAATGCTTCAACGTCGTTTGGGCATCTCAAAAGAGAATACAGCATCCGTTGGCGATTCATCAGGCGACATTGGCATGTTTGAGCAGAGCGAGGTCTCAATATGTTTCAATCCTTGGAACGATGAACCGATTGCAGTTGCAAGTCATACAATTCACGAATGTGATTTGATGCTTGTCTATGAACATATCAAATCAAGATTCAATTGGGATTAAGATTATTCAGTAAGGATGTTTCCATTTTGTCATGAGTTTTGATGATGTGTCCTCCATTTGCCACAACTGTGGATTCTTGCTTGGAGAATTTATTCCTGGCATGCCATGTCCTAATTGTGGAGAACATATGATATAATCATGGCCGAGTTAGTTCACCAAAATCGTTGTACAAACTAGGACCCTCAGTCATGAACCACATCACCCCGAGTCTACTTCTCGAGTCTTCAGGTGTTGCATTAGCGTTTGTGGAACATGGGCCAGTACAGCCGTCAGCTATCGCAACATACACTCTGCCTTCTTTGTCGATATGAAGGTCATTAAAATCCAAAAGATTGCGATTTGAACCACCAATGTCTCGGCAGTCACCGCTATTCAAACAAATACTACCAATTTGAACTGGGTCATCAGTTACTCTGTATGTGTGAAACACCGGGTTCTCATCGAGTGCATTCAAACTGTAAGTGATGTACAAATGATACGATACATTCCCAGTTGCGTAATGGGCGTTGCCGTCCCAAGGATTGCCATCAATGTTTGGAAGGCCCAATTCGCTTGAATTTTCACTTCCCAAATATGCAACCGCAATTCGTCCTTCATCTCCAGCAGAGGTTTGAGGAAAGACTGTAGAAATGACTTCAATTGGACTGATTCGAAGGCTTTCTTGTTCCCATGATTCACCTGAATCAATGCTTCTAGACATATAAATGCCTTCATCGGCACCGGTCCAAACATGGTAGGCGTTTGATGCTGAATCTGTTGCTACTTCAGAATTTTTTCTTGGATTTGGTGTCGATGCATCTTCACCCATTGTTCGTTCAAACCAATTGAATCCGTTGTCTTTCGAAACGATGACGGTCGGGGTTGCAACACGTGGAGTGACAAAGACCGTGCCATCGGGTGCAGTTGTAATAGCACCATGCAAACCTCCATTTGTTGTGGCTAATCCTACGATTTGTCCTCCAACTTCAAACGAAGCCCCTCCATCAAAACTTGTGAAGCAAAAGATTCCGATGAGTTTGTTATAGCAATAATACACTGCAGTTTCATACAATGATTGTGAAACTTGTCCTGCAAGGCCATAGCCTGAATCAGTCCAAGGTCCAGATGCGAGTTTTATGTGATCATTAATTGGCGTTGTACCAGAATTGTGAGGGTTGCCAGCCCATGATTGACCATCGTTATCGCTCCAGCAAATCCAAGAAGTCTCAAGACCTTGCATCTGTACATTGAAAATTCGGTCGGTAACTGGGTCAACCCAGCCGTAAGGGTCACTGGTTGTAAACGAACATGCTGGCCCGGTGACGTCTTCCCAAGTCTCTCCATAATCACAAGATTGCATGACTTTTTCGAGGGCAATGAAGTAAATACATCCTGTCGAGGTGATACCGATACTCGGTTCTGGAGCATTTTCACCCACATCGCTGTAATTAAACACCAATTGAATCGGGTCGACATCAACTGCTAATCCATCCGGGCCTGTCACAAAAATTCGTTTTTGACCTTGGTCGACAGGTACCGGTTCATTCTCGACTTCCTCTTCACCAAAACATCCAGAAAGTGATGCAAGAAGAATGAGAACACTCATTAGCAATGGATTGCCCTTCATAATTTAGCGCTCACGCTCGATGAGATTATGTTTGCGATGGGGTATTTTCAGTCATCGTTCTGCTTATGCAAGCCCCAACAACGCCAAGCCACCGAACAGGATGAACAATGGAACGAGAACGAGTTCGACTCCAGAACGGGCACTTCCTAGATTCGACAACTCCGATCCTCGCTGTAATGTACACTTTGTCCCTGACTCGTCTTCATTGCCCCATACTTCGATGATGCTATTACCCAACGTACCATCTAAGCCTTCGGATCTTAGTTCTTCTTGAGACCGAGATTTTGTTTGGCCTATGAGGTACACTGGATTTCCTATTCGCAAGCCCCAAAGTGTCCAGCGATGCTTTTCAATTCGTGCATCTCGTAGAATGCCAGCCACTGCTTGTGACATGAGTTGCTTCCCAAGACTTTGGGCAAAAGCTCCATCCCATTGTTTCAAAAAATTTCCATACTCTTGACGTTTAAACGATGTGGTATTGACTTTTATTCCGCCAGTGCCATCATGCAAAATAAACGGGCAACCTCCTTTATCTGAGCGGATTTGGACCCAATTACATTCTTCCCTCGTATTGCCTTCACTATCTTTCACAGTACGACATTGATATTGTTCATAGGTCCATCGAAAACCCACCATATTTTGCATGACCATGTTTTGATTACCATCAACAACAACTGTCATGCCTCCAGCTTTTGTTGGTCGGACCTGACCAACCAACTCTGGATATCCAACAGGTGCTGAGCGGACGAGCGAAGTGGGAAGGTCCATCATTTGTCGTAGCATTTTTGCTCTTGCAGCACCTCCAAGCACTCCGAATAGGCCAATTGCGATGAAAATGTATGCCGGTACGGCTCCACCCTCATACATATCATCTGACATCACGTAAGATGTGGTGTAAAGGCCAATGATAATAGCAAGAGTCAAAAAGACTCCGAATAAAGAAAACGTTGCAGGTGTTGGCGTCCCAACATTGACTGGATGCTCAGGCAATGGCTGAGCACCCTCGTCGGCAACATACGGGTTTTCTTTGTTCCATGTAGTTGGGCCAGGAGCAGGCAAGATCCAGTCATTCGGGTCGTTCGTAGGCACATATGATGTTTGTTGGAGCCACCAATTTTCTATGGTCATACCACTCGCTTCAGCTTTCGCTTCAAGTTCTGCGGGTGAAATAGCATTCTTTCTCAAGTTATGCAGCGTTGCCTCATGTGAACCAGGTGTTATGCCCGCCATGATAAAAAATCCTACAGCTGAAAGAGCAAGAAATGTCTTATCATCGAGAGATAGAACGATACCTGCGACAACAAGAATTATGCCTACAACAAAAACAAACCAACCTCCAAAAGTATACGGTAAGTTAACTTTGAATGCACCACCATCGAGGTCCAACGAATGTTTTGTCATAGTATTCCTAAGGCAGTTCATCTCTTGAATATTGCCACATTACAAACGGCGATTTCATTCATCATTTGACCAAACGGTATAATTCGTGATAAATAATTTAAACGTGATTCGGGTGCTCAAAATGTTCGTATGCGATTGTTTAGTCCAGATTACCGTTGGGAATGGAATGGCACGGAATGGGTACACGCTGCTCAACCAATTTTCAGCCCTGATGGTAAACATCTCTGGGTAGGGGATGAATGGATTCCGATTCCTCCATCCGAAACAGATCAATCGAATGAATTAGCAACAAATCAACCACGAGATACTCCACAAGGCGTCGAAGAAGAAACTGAAGAGCCACATACCATGTCCGAAGGTCCCGCCTCGACATTGTCAAGTGATTCCAATTTTGAATTCGACGATGATGATGAAACAATCAACGATGAAGATGACACGTACAGTTCAACAAATGAAAACATCGAAATCCATGAAATTGACCTATCAGGTTGGGAATTGTCAGTTGTCAGTGAGGATATCGACGGCAACAGGATTGAGTTATATGATGAGAAACGAGATTTGACAGTTTCGGATTTACTTTCAAATCTTTCTGATTATCTTGAATTGATTCCAACTCATTTTGGCCAAGAAGAAAAATCCATTTTTATGATTACGATGTATCTTATTCCACCTAAAGAACAATTCTTGCCTTGGGTTATTGAACAAAACGGAAAGGAATCAATAGAAGATGTGTATCGATGCTCTATTGATGAATGGTGGATGAAGAAGGTGATCGATCGTACTGCAACCGGCTCGCTCTATTTGCCCAATCTGCACTTCATTTGGTATTCTGATTCTGAAGACATCAGTGCCGAAGGCCATTTTGGCTTCGATGTCATCCGCCAAAATGACTTGGATGTCAACCTCAAGATACCATCGATTTCAACGATTGACATCATGCAACTCGTCGTTTGGCTTGTCAATGGCAAATATGAAAAAATCAAACAACAATGGCATCTATAACCAGAAGTCGAATGTAATTCTTGGGAAGTTTCTTTCTTTTGCCCAACTATTGAATTCATTGCAATACTCTTGGAATTTTGACCAAACTGGATGAGTGTTTAGGCCTAGTTTTTTTGCCCCTTCAGTGCATCTCAAGACAATAAAATTTGATTTTTTTCCTTTAGACAACAAAAATTGACCAACGACTTGAATGAAGGCTATCTTCAATAATTCTTTCATGACAATAAGTTCATCACTGACATCCAACCAATCATCAGTCCAAACCATATTTTGTTCATCATTTTGGTCGATTGTAAACCAATCATCATCAAATTGAAGAGATTTGAAAGACACTTCTGAATCTTTTAGCATTGTATGGATTTTATCAAGTTCGTTTGATACGTCAATGTCCTTGAAGGTAAAATCAACATATTCCTTTGGTAAAAATGGGTCAATGATTCCATAGTCGTGAATTGGCTGACGGTGAGAAATGGGATATTGAGTCCAATCCAGTGTTGGATTGAAGTACACCCATGCTTCATCAGACCATAGAGGGCTGTCAAATTCAGGCGGCGGAGGTGGTGGAAGTTCTCTCGGGTAAACAATGACTTTCGCTCCAGTTTCAATCAGCAAGTCGATGTAAACTTGCTCAACTTCAGTGCCGCGTAAAATGACCTGTTTTTTTTCCGCAGGCACATCTGATGCTCGAATATCCTGAATCAATTTGAAAATTTTGTCGATTTTACCATCTGATTTTGGTGTTTGCTGACGCTCTCGTCGTCGAAACAAACCACGGCGCTTTCCCATAGCCGATGAGGGTGCAAATGTCGAAGTGTCAGAGAACGAAATAGCATCGATAGACCAAGAATTATCCTTGTCCTCATCAGGGGATGTCGACTCTGCCCTCGACTCAAATTGATACCAAAATTCCCCTTCATCAACTTGCTCCACATCGCTGTGCCCTCTAATGTGCAGAAGATCATTTTGCCAATCTTGAGTGCGTTCGGGATTCGTACGATAGATGCGTACTTTCCCATACAGATACCCCTCCTCAGGTGGTTCAATCGATGAAACGTTCACTTGAGTTAAATCGAGTTGCCCCTCTTTTTTCATTTTCTGATATTCACGTTGCCTTAACAGCCTTTTTCTTGCTCGTATCGAAGGAATTGTCAAATCCTCGAGCACTTCGTCCATCTTCGTAATCGAATCATTCAATTGCTGCTCTTCAGTAATATTTTCAAAAAAACCACCGGTTGCACCACTAAGTTGTTCAAAAATCTCTTCAACCTCATTTGGCAATCCTAAACCAATGATGTGAAATTCAGCATCAATCCCTAATTTTTCAATTTCTTCAATACATGGACGAATACCCTTCGCCCCTCTGTATTTTCCTCTTGATTGGTTGTCCAATCCATCGCTGATAAGAAAAAAAATCCACTCATTGTCCTCTTTCACAAATACTTTAGCTTCATCAACTAAAAATTTCCATAAATATGTCATACCGTCTGGATATGGCACATGCACATTGGAAAGTTCATTCAAATTTCGTGACTTCAGTGAACCAAGGACAACTGACTTTCTTTTGGTACAAATTGTTGTTATTTTAGTCGGAATGTCGACAAAACGATGACACACTTTTTGCCAGACAATTTCTGCAATGTCTCGACGAGTATCCTTTTCAATTGGCATTGACATGGATGAAGAGGTGTCAAAGTAGATTGATACATTCACCAATTTGTTCACCTAGGTGTAAGGAATGTGTCCAAGTTCCTTTTTATGAGTATTGGCTAAAGTTTAGCCAATCAGACTCGGCGAGGAGATGTTCATTCTTCTTCTAAAGTTTGGTGATACTCTACAGCAGCCTTGAGTTCTTCCAAATCAATTCGATGATCTTCATTATTGTCAAAGGCCTTGATGATTGCAGAGATTTGTCCCGGAGACAACACATCTCCTGTCAAATCCATTAATCCTCTGTACAACTCAGGACCATCCAGCGTCCCATTTTCGTCGCCATCGAATTGTCCGAAAGCATCGTCGACACTCATGCTCTTTTCTTCAATTGCCAAAATAAATGCTTTCATCGAGGATTGAATATCCCACTCATCTGAATCAGTCATGGCCGAAGGTTGTGGCCTAATAATAAAATTATTTCGACATAGATTCTTCACCTCGGTGTAGAAGATTCAACATAAAATGATGATGTTTGTGTTCTTCTTCAATAAAAACATAAAACCAATCCACCAATTCTCGTTCCATGACCAAGGATGAACATCTCATGGATGCTTGGTCGAAATTGAAGTCATATTGGGAGATTCCAAGCCATGCTGATCATCTTACTTCAAAGCCAATCTACAGTTTCCTTCGTTTGACACTAGCTCCTTTTCTTCGAACTATGCTACGCCTTCGGTTTAGAGGATTAGAACACATTCCTCGAAAAGGGGCCACCATTCTCGCAGCAAATCATCTATCGCATGTCGACCCAATTATCGTTATAGCCTCCACAAGAAGAACAACGCACTATCTTGCAAAAGATGGACATTTTTCAAATCCAATAACGCGTTTGGTTATGACTTCGACTGGCCAAATTGAAACAAAAAGAGAAAGCGGCGGTGCTGATGCATTATCAGGTGCAGCCACTGTCTTATCGAACGACCGTGCTCTTGGAATTTTTCCAGAAGGAACACGTTCTCGAAGAACTGAGCCACCATTCCTGCTCGAAGGAAAAACCGGTGTTGCGAGATTATCTGCAGCATTTCCATATGCTCACGTCGTTCCTATTGCGCTGAATGGAACAAGAAATGTCATGGCTCCAAAATTGCATAAATTTCCTCGATTATGGCGCCCAGTTCATGTTCGTGCAGGGCAATCAATCACATGGATAGAGTGGTTGGGCCATCGTGAAGGAGGAAATCAAACGACTGAAAGTTTAACTCACTTGGCATCAAAATCACCAGAAGAAATTAAATCTGAACTTGCAAAAATGTATCGATTGTTCACCAATCAGTTGATGGGTTCACTCAATCAACTTGGAGCACCATGATGAAGAAATTCGATTGAAATCATCAAAAGCCGTCTTTGGTTCCTTTCACTTTGGGCAGGAATATGCGTACGTACCTTGACTTAATTCAGCACATTATCGACCATGGTGTGAAGAAAGAAGATAGAACAGGGACTGGGACAATTTCTGTTTTTGGATATCAAATGCGATATGATTTGAGCGAAGGTTTTCCACTCGTCACAACAAAGAAAACCCACATGAAATCAATTATTCACGAATTGCTTTGGTTTCTCAAAGGAGAAACGAATGTACAATATTTGCAGGAAAATGGAGTACGCATCTGGAATGAATGGGCAGACGAAAACGGCAACTTGGGACCCGTGTATGGAAAACAATGGCGAACATGGGAGTCGACTTCCGGTGAAGTGATTGATCAAATCCGTGATGCAATACATATGATTCGAGATAACCCAAACAGCCGAAGAATCATTGTCTCAGCATGGAATGTTGGTGAGTTGAAAGAGATGGCACTCATGCCTTGCCATGCATTTTTCCAATTTTACGTCGCAGATGGTCGTCTAAGTTGCCAACTGTATCAACGCAGCGCTGATGTATTTCTTGGCGTACCATTCAACATCGCTTCGTATGCGTTACTCACACACATGATGGCTCAAATTTGTGGACTACAAGCTGGAGAATTCGTCCACACACTGGGGGATGCCCATCTGTACCTAAACCATTTGGATCAAGCGAAACTTCAACTCGAGCGAGAGCCATATCCGCTTCCAACACTGAAATTAAACAAGAATATTCATGACATTGATGGCTTTTCTTACGATGATATTGAAATCCTTGATTATCAGCATCACCCACATATATCTGCACCAATTTCGGTTTAAGGGATAATTATGCTAACACTCATCTTCGCATGCGACGAAGAAAACGCCATTGGAAAAGATGGTGATTTGCCTTGGAAACAGTCATCGGACTTACAACATTTCAAGCGATTGACATTGAACAAAACTATCGTCATGGGGAGAAAAACTTGGGACAGTTTACCTGGAAAACTCCCAAATCGCACACATCTTGTGATGACGCGTAGTTCACGAGAAGATGTTGATGTCGTTTCTCGTGAGGAGGTGATGAGCCGAGCAGAAGACGAAGACATCATGATTATCGGTGGCGGTGAAATCTATAGAATGTTTATCGAGGACGCAAAAGAAATCTTTCGAACCATTATCCACACCGTTGTGGATAAGCCAGATACGTTTGCTCCAGACCCTGCTGAATTCGGATTCTATCTTTTAACTTCAACATTCCAACAAGCAACTGAACGCGATATGTTTGATATGACATTCGAGCATTGGTTACGATGAATTGGGTTCGTATTCAGTCACTCGAACGCCTAATCGTCCAGTCAAGGCTTTTCGTTGCATGATTCGTTCATATTTCTTTTCAAATGCTGCTTTAAGATCCACTTCCATTGCAAGACTATGCCCCATAAGGAGAATGAGGACATCAGCCATTTCTTCAGCACATTCTTCAAGCGGCTTGCCTTTTGTGATGGCTGCTGCAAGTTCACCTAATTCTTCGATCGTGAGGGCCATTCTGTAACCCATGTCATGCCCGTTTTTCGAGGCAAAATCATGTTTATCGTGGAAAATTGCTACCTTTCGCATCATATGCTCCCATTCATTCTCTGGGCTGTGCTCAATCCATTGCTCGACAGATTTCCCTTCCATGGTACGAACAAATCAAATCGCAACATCAAGGTTGCTTTATTGGTTCATGAGAAATGCGAGTGAAGACCAAATGGTATCGAGGTGCTTGTTGGCTTCCTTCGATACTTCTTCGTGATTTAATTGAGCTTTCTCATTCCCTGGCATTCGGCCTGCGGCCCAATTGGAACTGATGAGAATTGCTGCATATGGGAGTTGAACCTCAGCACACAATTTTGCTTCTCTTGGCATCGTCATCCCGACGACATCTCCCCCAA
>Ga0255776_10001475_pt1 | contig 26665 bp, 23 predicted proteins | sample 071ome_19_FD_179974 | JGI IMG/M metagenome (GOLD analysis project Ga0255776, IMG submission 179974) | Coastal salt marsh microbial communities from the Groves Creek Marsh, Skidaway Island, Georgia - 071413AT metaG (version 2) | ecosystem: Environmental > Aquatic > Marine > Intertidal zone >... | reverse complement strand
TTTCTCCTTCTAATACCGTTGACTAATTGCGACAAAGTCTGACTTTAAAGTCATAGCGGCTCAGTTTTTTCGAGTCATTGGTTTACAATGGCGAAAACAGAAAAAAAGAGATCGCCAGTGCAGTTACAAGTGGCCGCATTCAGTGTCAGAACCAATCTGTCTTATCTTGTTCATGAAGGGTTACCGCAATCGGGCTTACTGGATTTGATCGGCCTAGATAGGGATCAGCTTGATGAGCCTGGACGAATGGTGGATGTTGATATTAGCGAGCGTCTGCTGAAGCATGGAGCAGAGGTTTTACGAGCGCCAGATTTGGGTCTTAAGATCGGTATGTGGGGAGACTCTGGTCGTTGGGGTGTGCTCGGTCATGTGGTGGATTGCTGCCAAAACTTAGGACAGGCTTTGCAACTGCAGAGGCGTTATCAGTGCTTAGTAGGCAATGTATCGAAATCTGAACATGAGGTGGGCACACAACAGTCGGTACTTAAGTGGGTGCCACACTATCAGTGCAGTCATTATCTCAAAGAGGAGGTGGTGACCAGTTGGGTGGCGTTTGGCAAGAAGATGGTCGGCTTGAAACTCGCTCCGGATGCCATTCATTTCAGTCATTCGTTGAAAGGAAATTTGGCTGATTACGAAAGGTTCTTCGAATGCCCTGTGCATTTCGACAGCGACTTTACTGGTATTGTTTTCAAAACTGAGTATTTGTCGATGCCATCCGTTTCGTATAACCCTGACTTGTTAAAGGTGTTGACCAGCTATGCTGATGTCATCGTGAGTAAGAAACAAAAGAGTGCAGCAAATGAAGTGATTACTCAGTACATCATTGAGTCGCTGTCGCACCATGTGCCTACGTTGGCGGATGCAGCCGCGCACCTTGGCGTGAGTCCCCGAAATTTGCAGCGAAAATTTAAGCAACAGGGTACCAACTTCAAAAGCATCATTGATAATGTTCGCAAAGAATACGCCTTTTCTTATCTATTGCAGACGAATTACAAGATGAGTTATATCGCCCAAGTGTTAGGCTTTTCTGAGCAAAGTGTTTTTCAGAGGGCGTTTAAGCGATGGACAGGGCAAACACCCGGGGAGTACAGGGCAAATCACGGTTTAAAGGAATAGAAGCCCTTAACGTGTAAAAAACGAAAAACGGCGCCGTTAGCGCCGTTTTTTTATGGAGAATGGCGTGGCAAGGTTAATACTTTAATCCCGCTTTGTTATACAAAAACGACATGCACCATGCGGGGCCAATCATAAGAAATTGAATATCCTTAAAGAAGGATGGTTTTTTTCCTTCCACTTCATGGCCGTAAAACTGGCCGATCCATAATAGAACAAAGTAACCTCCTGCTGCGGGAAGTAAGTACCCTGGGAAAGCGGCGTCGAAGGCGGCAACGATGCTGTAACACAGTGCGGTGAATGCAGCCATACCAATGCTAAGCGGCAAGGACAATAGTGCATAGTAAACCACAACGCCAATAGCCGTTATGCTTGCCCAGTTTAGGTGTGGTGATACTTCTGCCATGGCGGCAGGGGTTGGAATGGCATAAACAAACGCCATGACGGTTAAAAAGATTTGCGGAACACAAAACCAATGGATGCGCTTGTTCACTTTGTTTTGGTGGCTTTCACTGTATTCATCAAGCCATTGTTGAATGCTTTTGGCCATGGGCACCTCCGACTATGTTGTTAGGTTATTATTTTTATTGCCTATTTAAGGTACCAAAATTGTAAAAATTAGCAGTGCTTGCGAAAGCCTATTCTATTGACCTTGTGTGCCAGTTAGGCCTTAATTGCTAAATTAGCGAGCCAAACTGTGGGAAATAATGATAGAAGCCGACAAACGAGTCTCCATTCACTGGGTTAAGGCGATATTAGCCGCCGCTGAGTCTTTAGGAATCTCTGCCGAGGCCGTTCTTACGGAAGTGGGGCTTTCTTTGGATCTCGATCATAATCAGCCTTCCTATCTTACACTGGACCAAACCCAGTCTATTTGGGCCGCAGCTGAACGATTGAGTGATCATCCCTTCTTTGGCCTGCTAATGGGGCAGCGGGTTCGTCCATCGTATTTCCATGCCGCAGCCTACGTGGCTATGACCAGTGAAAATTTGATGAAAGCTTACGAAAGTTTCATGCATTACATGCCGTTGATCAGCGAAGGGGCGAAAATGAGCATGGCGTTCGAAGGAGATAAGGTTTGGATTTACTTTAAACCCTTGCCAGATAATCAACCCTTCAGTCGCCATCAGCACGAATCGTTTATTGCTTTGATCCTGACGTTCAGTCGTTGGTTAGTGGGTGACGATGGCTTGAGTCCAACCGACATCAGTTTTGTTCATGAAAAGGGGCCTGATGTGACCGAGTATCATCGATTGTTTAGTTTAGTGCCTAGGTTCAACCAATTGCTAACCGGCATTCAATTTGAAAAAAAATTGCTAAAGCGCCCTCTCGTGGAAAGTGACCGTGGCCTAAATGCCTTACATAAAGCCCATGCGGATCAATTATTGGCAGCCCATAGCAATACCAGTTGGGAGGCAAAGGTCATACAAGTCATTGTAAGCCAAGGCCAGTACAATTTAAGTCGTGAACAGGTAGCCGACCACCTGAATGTCAGTACCCGCACACTGCAGCGCCGTCTAAAGGAGGAGGGCACGACCTATTTAGATGTGATGGATGAACAGCGTAAGCGGAAAGCCCAAGATCTCATTTGTAAAACGGACAAAAGCTTGAAAGAGGTGGCCCTGCAGTTGGGTTTTTCGGAGACATCAACGTTTTATCGAGCGTGCCATCGTTGGTTTCAACAAACCCCTGTGTCACTTAGGCAGAGTCTTGAGTGAGTGACTGTAACCGGTTCATAACAAATTGCCTAAACCAAAGGTTGCCTTGATCCTGATCCATGGTCTCATGCCAATAGATGTAGACGTCCACGTTAGGCGTATCAAACGGCAGCGGCTCAATGCTGAGCTTGGGAAAGTGCTGGCATAGTGTCGTGGCATACTGTTTTGGGATGGTAAGTAACAAGTCAGAATCTTGAGCCACTAAGCAGGCCGAAAAATAGTGCTGACACCGCAAATGAATGTCTCTTCTTAACCCCAGTGTATTTAACGCGTAGTCCACCAAGCTAGGGCCTGTGGCTCTGCCACTCACCACCACATGTTTTCCGCAGAGATAGCTGTCTTTTGTGAGGGTTTGCTGGCTTGCTTGAGGGTTTCTTAGCACCACCAATTCATCATCTACGAGCTTTGTCTGCCTTAAGGTGCTTGGAGTGGGTGTTAGAACATCCACGGCGAAGTCCCACTCACCGCTGGCCAACTTTGCTTCCATTTCTCTTCGTTCCATATGCACGCTGGCTATGCGAATGCTTGGTGCTGTGCTTTCCAGTGCGCTTGACACCGCTGGAATAAAGCTGCTTTCCATCACGTCACGCATGGCAATTCTAAAGGTTTTATCCGCCTGAGAAGGATCGAAAACATGGGCCGTTTGTAGTGCCTGATTCAGTTGGCTGAGGGCGTTTTGAATGGTCGGCAATAGATTTTGGGCCAACGGTGTTGGTCTCATTTTATGGCCTTGACGTACAAACAATGGATCGTCCAATCGCTCTCGCAATCTTGATAAGGCATGACTAATGGCCGGTTGGGTCAGGTTGAGACGCTCAGCCGCTTTGGTGAGGCTGCCCTCTGAATAGATGGCCTCAAATACGGTGAATAAGTTGAGATCAATTTTCATGCTGCACACCTGAGCTGACGGAGTTTGACTATTAAACACATTAATAGTTGAAAATTCAAAACATTCATTAGATTTATATATTGTCGGCGGGTACTGTAACTAAATGTAATTTAACGCGATCACCATAGAGGATGCACCATGGACTTTAATCCGTCGCCAAAAGGGGCTGAGATCCTAAAGAAAGTCACTGATTTCATGAACAATGAGATTCTTCCTATCGAAGAAACGTATTACCGTGACCTGAAGGCTTTGGAGAACCGGTGGACGGTATTGCCTATTATCGATGAGTTAAAAGAAAAGGCCAAAGCACAGGGACTGTGGAACCTTTTTTTGCCAAAAAGCGAATATGGTGCCGGCATTAGCAATGCGGACTACGCCTTGATGGCAGAGCAAATGGGCCGAAGTTTCATGGCCCCCGAAATTTTTAATTGCAATGCGCCGGATACCGGCAACATGGAAGTGCTTGTGCATTATGGGAATGAGGCGCAAAAGCAAGCGTGGTTACTACCGCTATTAGAAGGCAAAATTCGCAGCGCATTCTGTATGACGGAGCCGGGTGTGGCGTCGAGCGATGCCACCAACATGGCCGCCACCGCGGTGGTGGAAGGGGATGAAGTCGTACTAAATGGTCGCAAATGGTGGAGCACAGGTATTGGTCATCCGAACTGCGAAATTCTCATCTTTATGGGATTAACCAACCCAGATGCACCCAAGCACGCTCAACACTCTATGGTGCTAGTGCCCACCAAAACCCCTGGTGTCAAAATTGAGCGTATGCTGCCTGTCTTTGGTGAGCTAGACGAGCCCTATGGTCATGGTGAAGTGAGTTTTAGCAATGTTCGAGTGCCTGTCGAAAATATAATTGCAGGGCCGGGTCGTGGTTTTGAAATTGCTCAAGGTCGTTTAGGGCCCGGTCGAGTGCATCATTGCATGCGGGCGATTGGCGCAGCTGAGCGAACACTAGAGCTTTTAATTAAGCGGGGCATAGCCCGTGAAGCGTTTGGTAAACCGATTATTAATCTCGGGGGCAACCGAGATATCGTTGCCAATGCCCGTATGGCCATCGAGCAGGCTCGCCTGCTAACGCTAAAGTGCGCATGGTTATTGGATACGAAAGGCGTGATGGGTGCATTGAGTGAGGTCTCTCAAATTAAGGTGGTGGTTCCAAATATGCTTCAGACCATTGCCGATCAGGCCATACAAATACATGGTGGTGCTGGAGTCAGTGAAGACTATCCGCTCACCGCGATGTTTGCCTATGCTCGCTGCTTGCGCTTAGCTGACGGTCCTGATGAGGTGCATCGTGGTATGGTCGCCAAATGGGAACTTAAGAAATACAGTAAAGACATTCGCCAGGCATCAAAATAAGCATATAGGGGCAAGAAGATGAAAAGAGTTTTAATTACCGGCGGTGCCAGTGGATTGGGCAAAGCTTTGGCGGAACGTTATGGTCAACTTGGTTATCAAGTTTGTATTACTGACATCAATGAAGAGCAAGGCCAGGCGGTTGCTCAAGACATTGCTTCGTCGCATGGCGTTGAATGCTTATTTATCAGGTTAAATGTGACTGACGATGAGGGCTGGCAGCAAGTTGCTCAAACCGTTGCACAAAAATGGCAAGGTTTAGATTTGCTGGTGAACAATGCGGGCGTTGCCTCTAGTGGTGACATTGACCAAGTGACGATGACGGATTTTCAATGGACCATGGATGTAAATGTTATGGGCGTTGTGAAGGGATGTCACTATATCGTCCCCATGTTGAAAAAGAGTCAGGGGCATATTGTGAACGTAGCTTCTATGGCCGGACTACTCCATATGCCGAGCATGTCTGCCTATAACGCCTCGAAGGCTGCTGTGGTCGCGCTATCTGAAACATTGCTGGCTGAGTTGTCACCACATCAAGTGGGCGTGTCTGTATTATGTCCCGCATTTTTTAAAACCAATTTAACCAAAACCATGCGATCGACAGAGCAAAGCGGTGTGCATATAGCAAATCGCTTAATGGAGAAATCAAAGGTGCAAGTGGACGATGTTGTGTCTTGCGTTGTCAGCGGCGTAGAAAAAAACCGATTCTACTTGCTCTCTCACCCAAGAGAAGCGTGGCTATGGCGAATTAAACGTTGGTTGCCCGACGTGTATTTTAAAATCATCCGTTCTGCAGCGGATAAATTTCACGCTAAGATGACGGCAAAACAAGCTTAAGAGGAGCGAATGGTGGGTCAAGAAATACAGAATCAAACGGCCTCTGTACTCGATCAAGCGGGCGAAGTCCGAGAGGGTGAAGAGCTTAACCTAACCGCGATTGATCAGTTTTTTAAGTACCATATTCCTGGGCTTAATAGTGAGCCATGCGTGAAACAGTATCCAGGCGGTGCAAGTAATTTGACCTATGAGGTTCGGTACGCAGATCAGGCTTTTATACTGCGACGACCACCATTCGGTAAAATTGCTAAGAGTGCCCATGATATGTTGCGTGAAGCTAAGATCATGTCAGCACTGAAGCCGGTTTACCCGTATGTCCCAAATATTTTAGCTACCTGTGACGATCATGATGTGTTGGGTTGTGATTTTTATGTAATGGAAAAACTGATTGGCGTTATTCCAAGGCAAAATATGCCAAAAGACTTCGTCTTATCAGAAGCACAAACGAGAGCGTTATGTTTAAGCGTCATTGATCGCTTCATTGAACTTCACCAAGTTAACATTAAAGGAACTGAGCTTGAACAGCTAAGTAAAGGTGAAGGGTATGTTGAACGTCAAATCTTAGGCTGGAGTGATCGCTATCGAAAATCCAAAACAGAAGATGCCACCGACTTTGAAACGGTGATGACATGGTTGGCTGATCATATGCCAAACGATGTGGATCAAGTTCTCATCCACAATGATTTTCGCTTTGACAATGTGGTGCTCGATCCGAGCGATAGCAACAACGTGATCGGTGTCCTAGATTGGGAGATGGCAACCGTTGGTGACCCTTTGATGGATTTAGGTAATAGCCTTGCTTATTGGGTGGAGGCTGATGATGAACCACAGTTTCAGATGATGCGCCGACAGCCAACCCATATGAAGGGAATGCTGACTCGCGCTGAAGTTGTATCGTACTACCTTGATAAAACCGGTCGTAGCCATGTGGATTTTACATTCTATGAAGTCTATGGATTGTTTCGTTTAGCGGTCATTATTCAACAGATCTATTATCGATACTTTCATGGTCAAACGAAGGATAAGCGTTTTGCCGGTTTTGTTCACGCTGCGCGCTATTTGGAGCAACGCTGTCTAAATATTATTAAGCGAGCTGAATAATGGCAGATTTGTATTTGGTTCGTCATGGTCAGGCGAGTTTTGGTGCCGAAAATTACGATGCACTTTCATCGCTTGGACATGAGCAAGCTCGCTCGACAGGCGAGTTTTTCTCGAGGTTTTTGCCTTCGGTGAATGTTTATGCGGGCTCTTTGGTGCGCCAAAATGAAACGCTTCAAGGCATGATTACCGGCGGTCTGGTCAGTCACTCTGTGACCGTGATGGATGAGTTTAATGAGCTGGATCATGAAGCCCTGCTACAGGCTGTATGCCCAGAGTTTGCCGATAAGCCGGCCTTTGGTGCTTTGTTGGCTGAGCAGTCAGAACCGAAAGCGTTTTTTCATCAATTGTATCAGCAAGCGTTAGGTCGTTGGATTCAGGCCTCTGAAGATGACCCTGTCTATACGGAAAGTCATCGCATGTTTCAGGATAGAGTGTTAAGAGGAATTCAGCATATTCTGAATCAAGCTGAGGCGAACGTTCCGAATGTATTAGTGACATCGGCCGGGCCTATATCGGTGTGCCTACACAATGTGTTGGGCGTAGATGTGAAGACATCATTTGATCTTAATGAGCAAATCGCGAATGCCAGTATCACGCATATTAAATTTAATGCTTCAGGTCGAAAGACATTGTCGTCATTTAATGGTTATCACCATCTGCAATTGGCGGATGTGAAAGTAACTTATCGATAATTTTATCAATCATCGTTGCTAGAAAGGTTTAAGTAGGAGAATAAAAATGAAAACTGAATTATTTAATCTAGATGGCAAAATTGCTCTAGTAACGGGTGCCAGTCGCGGCATTGGTGAGAGCATTGCAAAGCTATTGGCACAACAAGGCGCTCATGTGATTGTCTCCAGCCGGAAATTAGAAGGCTGTCAGGCTGTGGTCGATCAGATTAAAGAGCAAGGCGGAAGTGCCGAGGCGGTTCCATGCCACATTGGTGACATGGAGCAAATTGCATCCTTGTTTAGTTTGATTAAAGATAAGTTTGGTAAATTGGACATTCTTATTAATAACGCCGCAACCAACCCGTTTTTCGGACATGTACTCGATACGGATTTAATGGCGTTTAAAAAGACCGTTGACGTTAACATTCAGGGCTACTTTTTCATGTGCGTTGAAGGTGGAAAGTTAATGAAAGCCAATGGCGGTGGAGCGATTGTTAATGTGGCTTCAGTTAATGGTGTTATTCCAGGCTCTTTACAGGGAATTTACAGCATCACCAAAGCGGCAGTGATTTCTATGACTAAGACGTTTGCCAAAGAATGCGCGCAACTTGGCATACGCGTGAATGCTATTCTCCCGGGTGCTACGGATACAAAATTTGCAGCGACCTTGGTTAAAAATCCGGCCATTTTAGAAAAGGCGCTTGAACATATTCCAATGAACCGTGTTGCCGAACCAGATGAGATGGCAGGTACGGTACTGTACCTAGTGAGCGACGCCTCTACTTACACCACGGGAGCATGCATTAATGTGGATGGTGGCTACCTCTTAGCGTAGTTTCAATTAAGTGCAGTGCTTAGAGCACTGCATTTTTGTTCGAAAAAAGCCGTACTGGCTCTCACCTTAGTTTAATGCGGCCGATTTTGTCTTCTTCTCACCTTTGCATACCTATTTCGGCTGTGTATGCTCGATACAAACAACAATATTCATTATTGAGGATGCTTATGAAGCGGACGCTCATCGCACTGCCAGTTGTAGGGTTACTTGTGGCCTATCTAGGATTTTGGCCCGTCGAAATCGACCCCGTCGCTTGGCCTGCGCCAGCTAATCCAGGCTATGAAGGCGCCTTCGCTCAAAATCAGCAGCTAAGCCAAATACAGCGCATTGAACTTTCCGATACCTTAGGCCCTGAAGACTTAGCATTATCTGCAGATGGGAAGGTGTTTTTCGCGTTATTAAATGGTGACATTCGTTATTTGGACGATCAAGGCGAGATGCGCACCTGGGTCAACACGGAAGGACGCCCACTTGGGATTGAGTTTGACGCCCAAGGAAACTTATGGGTGGCAGATGCTTTTAACGGGCTAATGCGGGTGTCCGCCGAGGGGGAGTTAAGCTCGGTCGTGACGGAAGTAGACGGGATCGGCGTCCATTATGCGGATGACGTGGATATTGCTGCAAACGGCAAGGTGTACTTTTCGGATGCCTCAACTAAGTTTCACGCTGCTCAATACGGCACGTTTGAAGCGAGCTTATTGGATATCAATGAGCATGGAGGCCATGGCAGACTGATTGAGCTTGATCCCGTAACAGGCAAAACACAGACTATTCTTTCTGGTCTGAACTTCGCTAACGGGGTTGCGGTGAGCCATGATCAGGAATGGGTGTTAGTGAATGAAACCGGCAGTTACCGAGTGTTGAAAGTTGGCATTGGGGCGGCAAATCGCCTTCAGGTAGAGGTGGTCATTAAGGAACTTCCCGGCTTCCCCGACAATATTTCACGAGGTTCAAATGGCGTTTACTGGCTGGGCTTAGTGAGCCCGCGCAGTAAGCCACTGGATATGCTGTCGCAATACAGCGAACTGCGTAAGGTGGTGCAGCGCTTGCCTGCGTTCATGAGACCAAAGGCGAAGCATTTTGGCCATCTTATCGCCATTGACGATAATGGCAATGTGGTGCACAACCTACAAGACCCCTTGGGCATGTATGGCCACACGACCGGGGCCTTAGAAGTGGGTGACGACTTATATGTCAGTAGCTTACATGAGGCTGCATTGGGCAAGACGGCCAACATCAATTCGGTGGGCGATAAAATGCAGGCTCAATCAATCGAATAGAACGGAGAATTTGTGACGTTTGTCTATAGTTATAGGGAGCTCTGGAGCAAACGTCATGAATATACAAAGGAAGTTAATCCTTGGAGCCGTGATTCTCGGCTTCCTCCCAATTTTTATAGGTGCCATTTTTATTGGTCAAAGAGCGTCGTCGGATGGCGATGCCTTGGTGCGAAAGCAGGTACAACAACAGTTGACCGCCGTGCGCGAGATCACGGCAGAAAAAGTCGAACACTACTTTAAAACCATCGAAAACCAGATTGTGACCATGTCCAATAGTCGTATGGTCATCGATGCGATTCAGGACTTTGAAGGTGTGTTTGAGCAGCACGCCGCGGATTTGCGAACGGACGTTAGCGACATCAATAGCTCGTTAACATCATTTTATAAAGATCAGTTCAATGCCAAGTATCAGGCGACCAACCCAAACTCGGCGTTTGACGGAATGCAGGCGCTGCAAGGATTGTCGCCTGCCGCTAAAGCATTGCAATACACCTATATCGGAAACAACCCGAACCCTCTAGGTGAAAAAGACAAGCTATTGCACGCACAAGACTATACCGCCTATACCAAAATACATGCGTATTACCACGAGGCTTTTCATGAGTTTTTAAATCGTTTTGGTTATTACGACATATTTTTGGTGAGCCTGGAAACAGGTGAAGTGGTTTACAGTGTTTACAAGGAACTGGATTTCGCCACCAGCTTACTTGATGGCCCTTATGCTCAAAGTGGTTTAGCTCAAGCATTTCGTGCCATTAAAGATGCGAACGAACCGTCGGCCGTGGCGCTGACGGACTTTGCACCTTATACCCCATCCTATGAAGCGCCGGCTTCTTTTATTGCTTCTCCCATCTACGACGTGAACGAAAAAGTAGGCGTATTAATATTTCAGATGCCTATTGATCGGCTCAATGAAATCATGACTCACAAACAAACTTGGAGTGATATCGGGCTAGGTGATACGGGTGAAACCTATCTGGTTGGCCCTGATTTCAATATGCGGAGCCTGAGCCGTTTCTTGATTGAAGATAAGGACGGCTATTTTGATTTACTCAAGAGCATTGGCCTAAGTGACGGAACCATAGATCGTATTCGACAGCAGAATACGAGTGTAGGGTTACAGCCAGTCAAGACCCTTGGTAGTGAAGAGGCTCTGAGCGGGAAAACAGGGTATTCCGGGTTTGAGGACTATCGGGGTGTCCCCGTTTTTTCTGCTTACCGACCCATTGAGGTAAGGGGTTTTAGGTGGGCGCTCATGAGTGAAATTGACCAGGCAGAAGCGTTCGTATTTTCAAATGAATTAACGAGCGCCATCTGGAAGGCATCAATCATCACCATTGTCATAGCACTGTTTGCGGCTGCCATATCGGGTTGGCTTTTTTCCAAGTCCATTATTACCCCTATATTGCGTACGGTGAACATGTTGAAGAATATCGCGAAGGGGGATGGTGACTTAACTCAACGCCTTGATGATAGTAGTGGTGATGAAATGGGACAGCTTGCTTCTTGGTTTAATCAATTTATTTCCGATATACAAAATTTGGTGGCTGATTTAAATAAAACCATCGAAACGTTAAATCAGAACGCGTCTGAGTTTAGGCAGGACAGCACAAAAGCGGAAACGGCCATCGAAGCTCAGAATCAGATGACTCAGCAGATATCCCATTCAATGGCGCACTTACGGAGTGTGGTAGAGGAAATCACACGTCATTCTGATTTATCGGCCGACTTAGCCGCCAATACCGCGAGCGCGTCGACAACGGGCTTAGAAGTGGTGAAAGCCTGCACCCAGGCCATAGAAAATTTGTCTACGGATATCCAACATATGGTCGACTCCATTAATTCATTAAGCGACAGCAGTAAGAAAGTGGAAGAGGTTGTAAGTGTTATACAAGCCATTGCAGAACAAACCAACCTACTTGCGCTGAACGCGGCGATTGAGGCCGCTCGCGCGGGGGAAAGTGGTCGTGGTTTTGCCGTTGTGGCTGACGAGGTTCGCAATTTGGCACAGCGAACACAAGACTCTACCTCAGAAATAGGCGAGTCTATTTCAATGATGACGCAGGGTATTAGTCGGGCGGTCGAACTAGCGGATAATTCAAATAACTCTGTGCAACAAGGGCTTGGAAATGCGAAAGAGGCCGAGGAAACCTTTCAGTCCATTAATAGCAGTGTACTAGAAATTCAAAATACAGGCGCGGCCATTAAAGATGCAGCTCAACAACAAAGTCAGGCAAGTGATGAAGTCAACTCGGGGATTGTGAGTATTGATAATGGCGCAAAAGAAACCACGAAGCTGGTGTCGGCTATTGCTACGCGTAGTGGCGAACTTGCCACGATGGGACAAAGCCTTAAACAAACGGTATCTCGTTACCGAACATAACCTAAAACAAATTTATTATTCAGCCACGGCCATGAGAATGGCCTGGCCCTCGCCATAGCCCTCAGCACAAATCTTAAGATCTAAACGCTTATTGGAAGATGACGAACCCAGTTGGTCGAGGCGATCGAAGGGTTTTGGAATGAGGTGTACGCTTTTTAAATCTAGGTCTTGCTGGGTATTGGGATCATAAAACAACGCACTCACCATTTTCATTAAGCGTTTAATGTTATCCAGTAAATGCTTGTCTAGTGCTTTGAACTCTAATGCAGCTTGAACGTCACTGTCGGGTGCGTTATCGAAAGCACAGCCAAGGATAACGGCTGCGCGTATATCCAAAATGCAGACGGCTTTGATCACCTCGGTATTCAAGTCTGAAAATAAAGCCAAAACATAAGGGAGGTATGAATAGTCGATGGCATTTTGTTCCGTTTGTTCGATATGCAGCGACTTAATAGTAAAACCGTCCAAAATCTTATTGAGTGCGGTCAAATTAGGAAGTTGTAACTCATAGACCGTGGTATCAAGCTCTGGATTGTAGTCAGTGAGAAGATGTTCTCCCTCAACGGCCCCTTGCATGATAGGTAAAATAGTTTTGCGGAACTGATCGATTTGAAACGGCTTATGTATGACAAAAAGTGAGCCCGCTTGTTTTGCCTCAAGAATCCGCTTTGGATCCGTTTCAGTGGTGACGAGTCCGGCTTTAATTTTCATACCTCGGTTTTCCATTTCTCGTAGCAGTTCTATACCAGACATATTTGGCATATGCCAATCTGTTATCACCAGATCGGGCTCCCATTGCTCTAATATATACAGGGCTTGCTCACCATCGTTTGCCATTCGGACTTCATGGTCCACATAGCCTGTCTGCTCGAGGCTTCTTCGAACAATGGTTTGCATTGCGGGACTGTCGTCCACGATTAGGAATTTCATATGGGCAAACAAGCGGTCATAGACTTTAATTAAGTATAGTCAAGGTTATGAATGTTTGTGCTGTTATATGAGCTTGGAATACATCCTGATACTAGAGCTAGCCTCAGTGATCGTGATCATCACGGTCATCGCGCTCATTATTTGGAGAGATAAGAAGAATGAGATTCTAGCGTTAAAAGACATTAACGATGAGCTGCTGGTTCAGGTGGCTTCGTTGCAGTCGCATATTGAAGCGTTAAATGGCCAATTGGTTCAAGTACAAGGAGAAACCATTTTAATTGAGGCCGAAATGGAGGACGCGCTGACGGATGATGAGGTTGCCTTTGAGTCAGGCTGGGCAGAAATGGAACAGCTGGCTGAGTCACAAAAGTCTCATGTTTTAAAGCTTTCAGAGGAACTTCAAAATCAGACTCTGGACCTAAAGACGATGGAATCGGAATTAGCCTTACTTAAAAAATCATTGGAAAAGTCTGAGCGTCGCATTCGAGTACAAAAGAAAGAGTTGGATACCTCGAAGAATAATTTAAAAGAAGCTAAGGATAAATTAAAACATGTGTCCCAAAAAGTGCTTAGCATGGGCGGCCTTGAAATAAGCGAAAGACGCCTTAAGAAGGATAAAGATCGGCTTCAAGGTAAGATCGATGATTTGAAGAAAAAATTTGAAGACCAAAAAATTATATCTAAAAAGCTCGAAGATGAGCTTCGTGTGAGTTACCGGGCTTCTGAAGTGCAGGAAATGAAAGACGAGTTAAGAAGTATTGAAGAAAAGCTGAAGCGGGTATCGACTGAAAAAGCGTTCATAGAAACCCATTTTCAGGCGCTGGTGGAGCAGGGGGATCCCGATGACTTGAGAAAAGAATTGGAACGGGCTCACAGAGAGATCCAATTATTAGAGCAAACCGTTCTCGAAATGGATAAGTTGGTATAGTATGTGTTCACAAAACATTCATCGTTGACCTGTACGATTTCCGTTTTTAAAACAAAGATAAAAACACTCGGTTGAGTTATGAAAAAAATCTACCTTCTTATTTCATTATTTATGATTAGTCAAAATACGCTATCAAATGATGGGTTGACCCTCATGGCGGGTGCTTATGACGTTGACGTAAAGGTGCTTCAAGACTTTGTCGAAAGCTACAATTTTAAGTGTCCAGCGGAAATTACGGTAGAACAGCTAAGTCAAATGCTGGATCAAGTGAATGAGGATACGCCGCTGAGCGTCATGCTAGAAAGTTCGAAGATGGATTGGCGTGATATATATGTTGAGGCGAGATCCGGAATAGCATGCTTAACACCGGGTGCGGTGTCTAAGGGGTATTAGTCGGTTTCGTGATCTTTTTCCGGCGGCCTGATTTGTTTGGGTAATGTCATTGAAAAGGTGGTGCCATGCCCAAGTTTGGACTGAACTTCTATACTCCCTTGCAATTTGATAGTGACCAAGTTGTAAATAATGTGCATACCTAAGCCAGTACCACCGGAGCCGCGCTTGGTTGTAAAGAACGGGTCAAAAATTTTTCTTCTGACTTCTTCTGGCATACCACAACCATCGTCCCGATAAATCAAACTATATTGCTCCACCTCGTCCACGATGGTTATCTGAATATTGCCTTGATCTTCTTGGCTGTAAGCATGGAGTAGGCTGTTCATGATGAGATTGGTTATGATTTGTGAAAATGCACCAGGAAAGCTTTCAATAAAAAGATCGTCATTGCAGTCAAGCGTGACGGCCACATGGTAGCGTTTTAAGTTCGGCTTTAAGGTATAAAGGGTTTCATCGAGGTACTCTTTTAAATTAAACGCTCGAATCTCGTCGTGGCTTTGATCAGCACTCACCTGCTTAAAGCTCGTCATTAATTCACTGGCACGATTCAAATTTGCCGTTAGTAAGTGCAAGCCATCTTCAAATTGGTCGATGAAATGTTTCATGTGGTTTTTGGTCAAGGTACCAGCAGTAAATTCCCCCATCATTTTTGTTAACTCGTCTTCGACGTGGCTTGCGCTGGTTTTCGCCACGCCAAGCGGCGTATTGATCTCGTGACTGATTCCTGCCACTAGACTTCCAAGTGAAGCCATCTTCTCGCTCTCCACTAGCTGACTTTGGGTTTCCTGCAGCTCGCGCAGGGCTTTTTCGGCCTTGTCTTTTTCTGACGTAATCATGCGGTCATGGCTGATTTGTTTTAACTGGGAATCATTGAAGGTTTTAACCAGGGAACCGATTTCATCTTCGGATTGCCAGTTGACGGGGTGGAGTTCACCATCGTTCTGAAAGGCTTGAACACTTTGGGTTATGGCTTGAATCGGGACGACGACCCATCGATGAAAAACCCAAAATATGACAAAGAATAGGACAAGGATGGCGACTAGGGCGACAGGGATACGAGAGATCAAAATAAAGTATAGACGTTCGTTATCCAGCTCGACTTTGAACGAAGCTACGATCACGCCGATATAGTTGTCTTCATAAATGATGGGTTCGCTATGGAGGATCGCGCCGTCCCCTGGGTGTTGGCAGCCTGCTGGTGTCATCTCTTTAAGGTTGGCATCGGAAAGCAGTTCGATGCAACGAATATAAGGGCTTCGTGCGTATTGGTTGAGATAATTGCGAATGAACAGCTGGTCTAGATTCCATGTCGGTATGGCCATCGTTTCTGCTAGCTGTTTGATTTGGGTTTCCACTTGGTCTTGTTGTCTAGTGCGCAGACTTTCCGTTTCGATATAGGCGATAACACCGGCGTAGACGACCCCTACCAACAATGAGATAGGCAGTGATATGACGAAAAGCCGCTTAACGAGGCTGGTTCCAATAAACGCCAGTGACAAAGTGTCCTCGATATATGTTCTATCGATAAAGAAAATGATCCTTAATAGAGATTAGGCTGAAACAGGGCGCTGGGCCAATTCGCGGTTAAATTTAAACGCTTGTTTGTCTAACAAGTGGACTGTCTGGGTGCATCGCGCCAAAAAGTGCATGTATGATCGGTTTTAATGTCATATACTGGCGATCCTCTAGGGGAGGAGATTTCGTATTTTCCCCTGAGTAAAACAATAATAAGAATTATACGGGTATTCATGTCCATGAGTCGCATAAACCCTCTGTCTGTCTCAGAAACACTGTCTGGTAAGCAAATCTTCATCACGGGTGTTACTGGTTTTCTAGGAAAAGCCATTCTTGAACGTCTACTTCGGGAAGTGCCCGATGTAGCTCAAATCCATGTCCTTGTAAGGGGTTCTAAAGGACTTACAGGCTTTGATCGATGTATGAAAGACGTAGTTGGTTCAAGTGTGTTCGATACGCTGCGATCCTCCCTTGGTGAGCGCTTTGATAATTTGATCGAGCGTAAGCTTTCCGTGGTGGAAGGGGAGCTCACAGAGCCACTGTTCGGGCTCAGTCAGGAGGCATTCGATCACCTTGCGAATGCCTGTGACCTCATAGTGAATTCCGCAGCGAGTGTGAACTTCCGTGAGGCCATGGATCAAGCGTTAGAGATTAATACGCTGTCCCTCAACAACATTGTGGCGCTGGCCAAGTCGGGAAGCGCAGAGCAAACCCCGGTGCTTCAAATTTCTACCTGTTATGTGAACGGATTGAATCGCGGCATCATATCTGAGGATGTACTAAGGCCCGCATCGGGCTTAATAGACCCTATTGATCGTGAGACGTATGAAATTGCCCCTGTCATTGATCGCATTCAGCAAAAAATAGAGCGGATCAAAGAGCGGTTCTCTTCTAATGAGAAGAGCGAGCAGAAATTGATTGAGTTGGGTATTCAGCAATCGCGCCACTACGGTTGGAATGATACGTATACCTTCACAAAATGGTTAGGCGAGCAGTTACTTATACAAGGGCTTTCAAAACAGAGTTTAACCTTGCTGCGCCCTTCTATCATCGAAAGTGCGTGGACCTCTCCCCAGCCGGGGTGGGTTGAAGGTGTGAAAGTCGCTGACGCGTTGATTTACGCTTACGCGAAAGGGCGTGTAAGCATATTTCCTGGGGAGGATAGAGGGATTCTAGATGTTATTCCTGTTGATCTCGTGGCAAATTCTGCGATTTTAAGTTCTGCGCAATTATTGGCAGGCCAAAAGAATGTTCGCATTTACCAATGCTGTAGCGGCACAGCAAATCCGATCCGCCTTAAAGACTTTATAGCTCATATTATGCAGGCGTCTCGCGAGCAATATACTGAGCTACCAAAATTATTCTCCAAAAAACCAGAGCATAGTTTTAAAACGGTATCGACCCAAAAATTCCAGCTCTACATGTCTGCTTTAACCACCTTTACATGGGTTAAGACGAGTGTAGGGCGGTTAATGGGGTCTCATTCGGCCAACTCATTGATGACGAAAGTCAAAACTACTGCAAGCCTAGCGGTCATCTTTGGCTTTTATACGGCCGCAAGATATCGTTTCGAAAGCCGTAAATTGGAGCAATTACAGGCTCGTTTTTCCCTTGAGGAGCAAAAGCGCTTTAATACCCGAGCGGATCAGTATGATTGGCGTACGTACCTACAAAAAGTTCATCTGCCTGGTTTACATAGGTTTGCCCTTGCTGACAAACCAGAATTAGAGCCGACGGCTTCAACGGATGCCGAGCGCAAGGCAGCCTAGTGACTGGCTAATGGATTGCTTGAATAGAGCAATCCACCTTGGTTCTTTTAAAGACGGCTCACTTGCGTAACGACGATTTCAACGGTTTCTTCAGGGCTGACCTGATATCGCCAAACCACGTTAAAGTTTCGTAGCTTGGCCCCGTAGGTGCGTGTGGGGTCTATCTTATGGAAAGCGGGCCTTGGGTCATAGGCGATCACGTCCTCGATGAAGGATTTATCGGTGTCAGATAATGTTTCCTTTTGTTGTATATCGAAAAAGACGTTTGTTTTAGCTGGCGCCTGCTGAGCGAAATCGTATTGAGCTTCGGGAATGCAATCGCTATAAGGTATGTAGGGTTTGATATCGATGATTGGTGTGCCATCCACTAGGTCCAATCCCGAAACGGCTAACACTACATCTTCGTCTTGAACGGAAATGGACTCGAGCTTCACAGCAGATAAGCCCAGTGCGTTAGGTCTATGAGTGGCGCGGGTTGCGAATACCCCCATGCGTTCGTTGCCCCCCAGTCGAGGCGGTCGCACTCTGGGTTTCCACCCTTGATCTATGCATTGATGGAATATGAATTCGAGCCATATATGCGAGCAGCCCTCAAGACCTTCGACGATCTTGGGGTTGTTAAAAGGACCTGTTAAGCAAATTTTGCCCAGCGCGCTTTGAACTAAACCGCTTTGCCTTGGGGTCGCAAATTTTTCTTTGTAGTCGGACTGAACGTATCCGATGGGTTGGATTTCAAATTTCATGGCGAGATTGTAGCCTCGCCAACACGTCTACACTAGACATTTGTTTTGTCAGGCAGGCGTACGCGCTTGGTTTACTTCTTCTTTTACGCAGACCTTGTTTCGCCCTGAATGTTTTGCTCGATATAGGGCTTGATCGGCGCGGTCGAGCAATGAATTTGCTGAATCCTCTGGAGTTTGCACCGAAAGCCCTGTGCTGATAGTCAGTTGTAATGGGCCTTTTTCAGTATGAATGCAAACATCGCATATTGTCATGCGTATGCGTTCTGCAATGAGTCGAGCGTTTGCGATATTGGCGTTGTTCAGTAACACCACGAACTCTTCACCGCCGTAGCGAAAGCAAATGTCCGTTTGGCGAATGCATTCTTGAATTTTTGTTACGACGGTTTTCAATACCTGATCGCCGACAAGGTGACCGAAACCGTCGTTGATGGCCTTGAAATGATCTAGGTCTAACATCAGTAGGCTCATGCTATAACCGTGTCTTTTTGCTAACTCCATTTCCCTTAGTAGCGCATCATTGAGGGCGATGCGATTACCTGCGCCGGTTAATGGGTCCTTAAATGCTTGTTGGAGCGCATCTTGATAACGCATGGCATTTCGAAGTGGGTAAATGAGTGTGCCGAGTAATGCTTCTAAGTTGGCTAGCTCGTGCTCACGGAATCGAGTGTTTCTATAAAAGGTGAGTTTGCCTAAATGTTGGCCCTTTGTTTTTAAATTGTATTCACAACTATGCACACCGCGGTTTCCAAGGCTGAAATCAATGGCGTCACCACTTTGAAAACGAATGGCATCGACCAAGACAGACTCGCCAATTTCTCGCTTGAACAGGGAGAGAATCTTCTGATAGTCCAAGGTGGTTTGCAAAAATGTAGCTAACCGAACTAGGGTGTCACTTTTGACCTGTGGCTTAGCGGCCAACTCCGAATAGGGCGTTAGCTTTTCTTTTTCTAGCGGTGAAACATTTGACATATTCGTGGCCATGGGGACCTCTGTTTCGTATTGCTGCACTGAACTGGGGTAAAGCGATATCTGTGCCAAAAAGGAGGCCAAATAAATATTTCAAATAAAACAACTAGTTACGGGTGCCTTGTAACCAAATGTAAAGTTTGAGAGCGAACAGATCTTGCCGCTTTCTTAGGTGAAGGGTGTCAGTGACAATTATTTGAATGGGATTAGGGAAGAATTGATCAGTTTATTGGCGCTTTTAAGCTAGATGTTCAGATTCTCTCAGCCCATGCTGAGAGAGTTCCATCGTCAGCGCCAAAAACGGGTGTTTAGGCATTCAAAACAGGGTAGGTGAGGGCTTGCCCTTTAATATTTTGGCTATCAGGCCCCATGAGATAGACAAAATCAGGTACGAGTGCGTCTGGCGTTTTAACTTCAGCAGGGTTTTCAGCGGGATAGGCTTCAGCACGCATGGTTGTGCGGGTGCCTGCTGGGTTGTAACTATTAACGCGAACGTTGCTCACGTTTTCTAGTTCGGCATGCATGGTTTGCATAAGGCCTTCGATGGCGAATTTTGATACGGAATAGGCGCCCCAAAATGCTTTTGCCTGACGGCCGACACTGGAGCTCAAGAAGACTAAGCTGGCGTCATTCTCAGCGCTTTCCATCAGTGGTAGTAGGGTTCGAGCCATCAAGAACTGACTGTTTACGTTCAGGTTGATGACTTTGGACCAAGTATGCCAGTTGTAGTTCGATACGGGGGTTCTCGCGCCAAGGGCGGATGCGTTTAGTATTAGGCCATCCAGCTTTCCGAACTCTTGTCCGATCATGTCGCGTAATTGAAAGTAGGCTTCCTCAGGCGCGCTCTCTAAATCAAATGGCACGATCACGGGCTCAGGTAACCCTTGCTTGAGAAAGTCGTCGTAAATCTCGTTTAAGGCATCTTCTGTTCGGGCAAGTAAAATAACGGTGGCGCCTGCTTGGGCTAAGCCATAGCTGACAGCGCGACCGATACCGTAGCTGGCACCGGTAACCAATATGACGCGTTGATGAAGAGGGGTCTGTGATTCAGTCATTTTGCTTTCCGTTTGGGGCTTCGCTTGCCGCCTTTTGACGATTGGCGGATTATAATTGCCGCATTTTTAAGGTCAAATGTGATGATTTAACAGTCTAGGTGGCTTTGATTAAAATGGTTTTCAGCCAAGTAGACAATTCTAGGGCAGAAGAGAACGTGTGGTCTGCCTGCCATTCGTTCGCCTCATCCGGATGATGAACGTAACCGTATCCCGCAGCGACCGTAGGCATATTTGCATTCTTTCCTGCCTGAATGTCTCTTTCGTGGTCGCCAATGTACAGGCACCGGCGAGGATCTAAATTGAGTTGTGAGCAGGCCAGTAGCATGGGCTCGGGATCAGGTTTGGCGCGAGTGACGTCGTCGGGGCAAACCAAGGTTTGCATTTTGTCTAGCCAGCCAAGTTTGTCTAAAAGAAGCACGGCATAGTGTCTCGGTTTGTTTGTCACTACTCCCCATGGAATGTTTGCGTTAGAAAGGTCATTTAGCAAGGCTTCAAAACCTTCGAACAAAGCACTGTGATCTGCAATTTTTTGCTCGTAAAGATCAAGAAAGTGTTGTCGTGTACGAGGGAAATCAACATGGTCGGGGTCCATGTTGATGGCCAGTTTGATCATGGCTCGTGCACCATCGCTCACAACCTTTCTAATTTCACTCTCCTTAAGAGTGGGAAGTCCGTGTTCAACTCGTAATAAATTTACGCAGTGTATGAAATCCGGGGCTGTATCGACGAGAGTTCCGTCTAAATCAAACAGTACGCCTGAAATATCTGTGTTACTTGCTGGTGTCACGTTAAAGTCTCTTGCGCTTATTCAGGCTTAAACGTTTGAACTAAATAGTTCACATCGGTATCGCGACCTAAAGTGTACACCTTAGTGATTGGGTTATAAGACATGCCTGTCATATCGCCCATAGTTAAGCCCGCCTGTCGAGCCCATGCTCCCAACTCACTTGGCCTAATAAATTTTTTGTAGTCATGCGTGCCTTTGGGAAGCATGTTCAGTACATACTCAGCACCCACGACGGCGAATAGGAAGCTTTTGGGGTTGCGGTTTAATGTGCTAAAGAACACCTGTCCACCGGGTTTTACTAGTTTAGCGCAAGCCTTAATGATGGAACTTGGATCAGGTACGTGCTCGAGCATTTCGAGGCAGGTGACCACATCAAATGACTCTGGTTGTTGTTCGGCCAATTCTTCTACCGCAATTTTTTGGTAGTTAATGTCCAATTGGCTTTCTAATGCATGAAGTTTGGCGATCTTAAGTGGGGCTTCTCCCATATCAATACCGCTGACTGACGCTCCTCTTTGTGACATGGATTCACACAGTATGCCGCCGCCGCAGCCTACATCAAGCACGGACTTGCCCGCTAACTGAGCTCGCTCGTCAATGAAATTGGTGCGCAGAGGGTTAATATCATGTAGAGGTTTAAACTCACTTTCTTTGTCCCACCAGCGGCTGGCAAGTGCTTCAAATTTAGCAACTTCTGACTGATCTACATTCGCCATAACAGTGTTCTCTTGATGTTTCGATTTTGTATCAATACGTTATTAAAGTATGCAACTTATTGGTCGTTGCAGCTTGCCTGAATTTTGTTTGCCCAGCTTTGAGCTAGCTCAATGAGCTGATGTTCATTCATATGGGTCAGGGCTTTGTTCTTGACCTTTAAATCACCCGCTACCCAAACGTGATCAACCTGGTCTCGAGTGCAGCAATACACAACATGTGAGATGGGATCGTAAACCGGGCGCGAGGCAATGCGATTGAAGTCCACAGAAATCATATCCGCCTGCATGCCGTTGACGATTCTTCCGATAAGCTCCTCTTTGCCAAGGGCTTTTGCTGCGTTGGTTGTGGCCATCTGCAAGGTTTCAAAGGCACTGCAGGATGAAGCATTCTGTGAAACGGCTTTTGCCAGTAATGCGGCGGTTCTCATTTCGCCTAGCATGTCTAGGTCGTTGTTACTTGCACTGCCATCAGTGCCTAAGGCGACGTTAATACCCTGTTCTTGTAATTTGGCGACAGGGCAGAAGCCGCTGGCGAGCTTTAGGTTGGATTCTGGGCAATGAATGACGTGTGTTCCACTTTCTTTTAATAGGTTGATGTCCTCATCGCTCAACGCTGTCGCGTGAACGGCTTGAACGTCATTCCCTAAGAAATTTAGTTTTTGTAATCGTGAGAGAGGGCGTTCGTTGTGCTGTTCGAGCGCCTGATCGACCTCGAATGCCGTTTCGTGGATGTGCATCTGAATCGAAATGCCTAGTTGGTCTGCAAGCGTGCGTATCTTTGTTAAGGGTTCATCGCTCACGGTATAGGGGGCATGTGGTCCGAAGCCAATATCAACCAGTGAATGGTGCTTAAATTGATCGAACGCTTTAAGAATCTTTTCGATGTAATCGTCAGGCCCCGAGCCGTAGGGGGTTGGGAAGTCTAGTACAGGGCCGTAGCACACGGCGCGCATGCCGAATTCGGCGGCTGTTTCAGCGGCCACCTCAGGAAAAAAATACATATCGCTGTAACAAGTGGTGCCGCTGAGCAGCATCTCGGCAATACCGATCTTGGTGCCGTCTTTTACGAATTCCGGTGACACCCATTTGCCTTCCGCTGGCCAGATATGTTTTTCAAGCCATGTCATGAGTGGAAGGTCATCTGCCATGCCCTTAAACAGGTTCATTGCAGTATGGCCGTGGCAGTTGATTAACCCAGGCATTAGCAGTTGATTGGGTAGTTCGATGTGCTGAGCATCTGGGTATTTCTCGATCGCGTTTTCAGCTGGGCATACATCGATGATGAGCTGACCTTGCACCACAACCGAGTGGTCTAAAAGCACGGTATCTGACTCCATGGTTAATAGCCATGTTGCGGAAATGATTGTAGTGCCGGAACTCATAATTTACTCCCTTGATTAAAAAATGAGCATATTTTGTTTGGGGTGCTTCGGTTGGGAGGCGAGTATACCTCAAATAGGGTGTTTTTCGTGTTTTAATTGGAGCTAATGCATTGATTTATGGTAAAGTTCTCTGCTTTATTGGGTCTAGAACTGCCCAGCGCACGCGGTCCATTGGTTGAGTTTTGATCGGCGTAAGTAAATAGGTTCTTCTTGGGCATAACAATAACGCCCGTTTAATAAGGGCGAACAAAAGGGATACCTGTATGGGTGACTTGAGTAAAGAAATCCTACCCGTAAATATTGAAGATGAATTGAAGCAGTCCTACATGGATTACGCCATGAGTGTAATCGTAGGTCGTGCATTACCTGATGTGCGTGATGGTTTGAAGCCCGTGCATCGTCGGGTTCTCCACGCCATGAATGTTCTTGGCAACGACTGGAATAAGCCTTACAAAAAATCCGCTCGTGTGGTGGGTGATGTGATTGGTAAATACCACCCTCACGGTGACAGTGCGGTATACGACACAATCGTACGTATGGCACAGCCATTTGCTATGCGATATATGCTAGTGGATGGTCAGGGTAACTTTGGTTCTATCGACGGTGATAGCGCTGCGGCAATGCGTTATACCGAAGTTCGAATGGACAAAATTGCTCATGAGATGTTGGCTGATATCGATAAAGAAACGGTTGATTTCGTAGATAACTACGATGGCACGGAACAAATCCCTGAGGTGCTGCCAACGCGCATCCCCGCGCTTCTTGTGAATGGCTCAAGTGGTATCGCTGTGGGTATGGCGACTAATATTCCGCCCCATAACCTAACAGAAGTCGTTAATGGATGTTTGGCATTGATCGATAATCCAGAGATCGATGTTGATGGGCTCATGCAATACGTCACTGGTCCTGATTTTCCGACTGCAGCCATTATTAATGGTAAGGACGGCATTGTCGAAGCGTATCGAACCGGCCGTGGTCGTGTTCAGATGCGCGCCCGTCACCATTTTGAAATGGATGATCGAAATGGCAAAGAATCCATTATCTTCACGGAAATTCCTTATCAGGTGAATAAGGCTCGCTTAATCGAGAAAATCGCAGAGCTAGTAAAAGATAAGAAGATTGAAGGTATCACTGAATTACGCGATGAGTCAGACAAAGACGGAATGCGCATCGTAGTGGAGCTTCGTCGCGGCGAAGTGCCAGAAGTGGTGCTAAATAACTTGTTTGCACAGACTCAGCTTCAAACCGTTTTTGGCATCAATACCGTTGCATTGGTGGATGGTCAGCCACGCGTATTGAATCTTAAGGATATGCTGGAGGCGTTTGTTCGCCATCGTCGTGAAGTGGTGACTCGACGTACTATTTATGATCTGCGCAAAGCCCGTGAAAGGGGCCATATTTTGGAAGGTTTGGCTGTTGCCTTGGCCAATATTGATCCTGTGATTGCGGCGATTAAAGCTTCGCCGTCAGCAGCAGAAGCGAAAGAAAAGTTGATTAGCACGCCATGGGAGCCAGGTGATGTGCTGGATATGCTGGAGCGTGCGGGCTCTGATGCATGTCGCCCTGATGATTTAGAACCTCAGTTTGGCTTTAGAGATGGGCGTTACTATTTATCGCCTGTGCAGGCTCAGGCCATTCTCGACATGCGTTTGCAGAAACTGACAGGGTTGGAACACGACAAACTGATCGACGAATACCGAGTTAAGGTAGCTGAAATTGCAGAATACCTAGAGATTCTGGCTTCTCACGAACGTTTGATGGGTGTTATTCGCGAAGAGCTGGAAGCGATTGTCGAAAACTATGGTGATGGGCGTCGCACTGAAATCGTAGCAACACGTCGTGATTTAACGCTGGCGGATTTGATTGCTGAAGAGGATATGGTGGTGACCTTGTCTCACGGTGGTTATGCCAAGATTCAGCCAGTGAAAGAGTATCAGGCTCAGCGTCGTGGTGGTCGAGGTAAGTCTGCTTCTGCTATTAAAGATGAAGATTTCATCGAGCACCTACTGGTCACGAGCAGTCATGACACGATCATGTGTTTCAGCAGTCGCGGTAAAGTGTATTGGTTGAAAGTGTATGATATTCCGGTGGCTTCAAGACAGAGTCGTGGTCGACCGATCGTGAACCTATTGCCTCTTGAGGCAGATGAGCGTATCACGACAATTTTGCCGATACGTGAATACTCTGAGGGTCATTATGTCTTCATGGTGACAGAGAAGGGTACAGTTAAGAAAACGGATCTGACCGCCTTTTCTCGTCCACGTTCAAGTGGCTTAATTGCTCTTGAGATTGATGAGGGTGATAAGTTGATTGCGGCGGCCATTACGGATGGCTCCAAAGACATTATGTTGATGAGTGATGCCGGTAAGGCTGTCCGATTTGCCGAGGAGCATGTTCGCTCCATGGGGCGCACCGCGAGGGGTGTTCGAGGTATTAAGCTTGGTGATGACCAGCGGGTTGTATCTCTGATTATTCCAGAAGAAGGTGCAACGGTATTGACTGCATCTGAAAATGGCTATGGTAAGCGCACGGCGGTTTCTGAATTCCCGACGAAAGGTCGTGGTACTCAGGGCGTGATTGGCATGGTGATAAATGACCGTAACGGACCGTTAGTGGGTGCGGTGCAGGTGAATGAAACCAATGAAATTATGTTGATCAGCGATCAGGGGACCTTGGTTCGCACCCGTGTGAGTGAAGTTTCTACCCTTGGACGTAACACGCAGGGGGTGACGTTGATTAAGGTGCAAGAAGGTGAGCGACTCGTTGGTGTTGCTTCTATCTTGGATGCAGATGATGATTTACTAGATGGTGAAGAAGGTTTAGGTGCTGATGAAGTTTTGGATGCGTCTGATTCAACCATTGAAGGTGGTGACGAACAATAACAATAGCCTTTAATAGAGGCATAAGGATAGCCTGTGACACAAATGGTGAATCAACCTAATCAGTCTGGTGTGGCGCCAGTTGACGCTACTTTTAGAGATGATGAGATTAATTTGTTCGATTTGGTTAAGGATCTACAACAAGAAAAGGTGTGGATCTTTGCTAGTGTCATGGGGCTGTTGTTACTGGCTTTTGCTTATTTGTTTGTTTCAACCCCGGTGTATTTGCTCGAATCGCAAATCAAGCCTGTTACAGAGAAGCATCTTGTCGAAGTGAACCAGCCTCAACTAGAAGGCATATTTAAGTTAGATGTTGAAGGGGCATTTGCTTCGGCAAAATACGGTGTGTTTTCAAACGAAAACCGTAAACAGTTTTATTTAGAGCACCTAGATGCCCTTAAAGAGAA
>Ga0255776_10001473_pt1 | contig 26678 bp, 30 predicted proteins | sample 071ome_19_FD_179974 | JGI IMG/M metagenome (GOLD analysis project Ga0255776, IMG submission 179974) | Coastal salt marsh microbial communities from the Groves Creek Marsh, Skidaway Island, Georgia - 071413AT metaG (version 2) | ecosystem: Environmental > Aquatic > Marine > Intertidal zone >... | reverse complement strand
TTTGTTATTGGCTTCGAAAAATTTCGGCAAGCCATTTTGTTCGATAACGGCTTCCAAAGCAAGATCTTTGGAGGTTGCATTGCCGGCTTTGTACCATGCAGCATCGTGATACAATTGTCTTAGTAGTGCCATTGCTCCCATGACAGAACTGGGATAACTTTGACTAGAACGTATACTTTTTCTAAAAGAAAAATGCTCTGCTACTTTTGCATCAAGCAGGCGACTACTTTCTGGTGCATCATCTTGCAAAGAGACGACGATGCTTGTCCCCCGGTGGATGCCGTCTGCGTTGTGGGCATTGACCACTCCAAATCCCGAATTACGAAGTTCACTCGCTTGTTTTTTGTCGTATTGATAATCTTGTAGACTGTTGTAGTCACTCAATATGTGATCGTTCCAATAATATCCAGATCGACTGGGTTCGTACTGTGTACTTCGACCACCAGAGCGGTTGGCTTTTGGTTTTGCAATTCCAAAACTAGACTGCAGCTCTACAAAAGAAGGATAAAGGTGTTTGCCTTTCATGTCATGTACTGTTGCGTTTTTTGGAATTGTAACATTGGTTCCTACTGCTGTGATGACACCATTTTTTTCGATCAAAGTGGCACCTTCTATTTTTTGACCAGCCACAGTATGTATGGTCGCATTGGTAAAAGCCTGATAGATCGATGAGGTTGTCTTAACGCCTTCGTTGGTTGGGAAGTAGGTTTGACCGAACACCCACGGACTGACGAAAAGAAGTAGTGCTTGTAGTGTATGTTTCATTTGTTTTTTTTTCTAAATGTAAAAGATTTTATTGATTCTCAATTGGTTTTAAAAGTTGATTTTCTGTTTCTTTTATGATGAAGGCGACTACCAAACTATAACTTACAATACCGGCTTCTTGTCCCCGAGATTTTAGGTACTGGTCGTAGAAGTTTTCAAAATAGGGCATAAGCGGAGTTTGATGTTTTTTCCAAAAGTCAGCAATGATCTCGAAATCACGTAGAATCCCTGGCCGGATATTTTTTTGAAGTTTTTGTGCCATTTCTTTATCCATTCTATAAAGGGCACCATAGCAATAACGAAGCGCAAAAGTAGCACCTGCATAGCGGATGTAGAGGTTGGGGTGTGTTGTTGTGTTTTTAAATGCCCAATAATTGGCTTCTTGCTCAGGGGCAAAGCCCTTTTGGTGGGCCATTTCATGCGCAATGGTGGTGATCATACTGAGGGTAGGGAGCAAACAATTGACTTGGGCTTCACCTGTAAATGGGTTGAGATATCCCGCATATCCCATATACGTCAAGGGCAGGCTCCACAGCGAATTTTTGACATAGTTTGGCTGGGTTTCATCAGATTGGAGTAATCCAATGATTCTTTTTTGATCCAAAGGGATTGCTACCGGCAAACTGTCTGCGGTTTCTAACTGTTGATGTAATGCGTTGCTCTGAGCAATCCAATATTCGAGGGTCTTGCTCAGTTCTTCTTTTGAATATTGAAGGGGTACCTCCAGCTTTTGGGCAAGGGGTGTTTTATAGTAGTTGAAGCCCCAACTTATCAGAAAAAAGAGATGGAGTATCGCCACTATAGCCAACCCATTAGAGACTAGGGTTTTGATACCCTTCCAGCCTTTGGGGAGCTGTTTTATCAAAGTGTAGCATAAAAAAAGGATGCTAGCAGCATAAAGCAAATCACCAAAGGAGAAAGGGATTTTAGAAAATATGCTTTTCCCTTCAGCAAGTGAGGGGTACCACTCCAGACCGTAAATTCTATCTATTTGCCCGGGATGCATCTTGGCATACTTGACAAGTAGCCACTGCATGGGCAGGCTTAAGATCCACAATACGGCTGTTCGCCTAGGCACGATTAGTCAAGAAGTTCTACAATTTCTACTTCAAAAATCAAATCTGACTTCCCCGGAATACCACGATTGTCATACTCACCATAGGCCAATTGATAGGGGAGGAAAAGTACTGCCTTATCTCCAACACGTAAGAGTCTAAGCCCTTCTTTAAAACCTTCGATCATTTGGGCATCTGGAGAACAATCAGCAGGAATTGGAAGGTATTGCCCTGCATTTTTTCGTGCTTCATTGACCACTTCTAGTGCCTCTGCGGTTTCTAATTTGCTGGTTTCTAGGAGTTCGCCGTTGGCAAAATATACCGCATAGTGGGTAGAGGCTCTATTGGTTTGTGTTACTTTTGGGCCGGTTCCTTTTTCGGTAATGACATATTGAAGTCCCGAAGCCGTTGTTTTTGCTGTTGCCTTTAATGCATCAAACTTGGCTTTACTTTCTGCGCTGATCTCAGCCTGTCTTTTTTCTTTTTGTGCTTTTATTTCGGCAAAAGTTTTAAAGGTGTCACTAAACGTTTGTGGTGCATCAAAGTTTTTGGCCATTTTTCCAATTCTGATGATGTTCATTTTTAAAATGGTATCGTTTTGTTGAATGCTATCAACCACTTCCTGACCCTCGATGACCTTGCCAAAAACACTGTGTTTACCGTCGAGCCAAGGAGTTTCTTTGTGGGTAATAAAAAATTGACTGCCGTTGGTACCCGGCCCTGCATTGGCCATAGAAAGTATGCCTGGGCCGTTATGGGTCAGGTCAGAAAATTCGTCGTCAAATCGGTAGCCAGGTCCGCCTGATCCTGTAGCCGAGGGATCGCCTCCTTGGATCATAAAATCAGGAATAACACGGTGAAATAGTATGCCGTCATAAAAGGGCTTATCTTTAAATTCTTCACTCACAAAAGGGTGATTGCCCTCACTCAAAGCTACAAAGTTGGCTACCGTCATGGGTGTTTTGTCCATGGCAAGCTGCAGAAGTATTGCGCCTCTGTTGGATTCTAATTCGGCATATAGGCCAGGTTCTAAATCACCGTATTGGGATTTGCAACCTATAAGTAAGGTAATTGTTGCTAAAAGGAGAATTCGTTTCATGTTTTAGGGATTTAATTATTTTTTAATGATACTAATTTTATTGTAAATCTTAGGGGTTGGTTGCTGCCAATTTTTTCAAAATCACCTTGATAACCAAAGCACATAAAAGAAGGGAATAGAAATAGGCCCTTTTCGCCCGGGCGAAGTACTTTAATGCCTTCTCTAAGTGCGGGTATTAGGTCTTCTTGATCCACTCGAAAAGTAACCGTTCCCAAATCGGCTTCGCTGTAGATCAATTGCCCCTCTAGGGTTTCGATTTGATAATTAAAGGTGGCAAGATCTCCAGTTTTTGGATAGCGATTTTCTTCAGTATTAGCTTCTAATAGGGTGTACCAAAACCCCTTTTCGCTTGTTGTAAATTGCAGATGTTGATTTTTTTTTGCGATGTCTGCAAGTAATTTTTGTTCTTGGGCAATTCTATTTTTGTTGCGTTGTACAGAACCCTGCAAAAAGGTGTTTTTTTGTTTGTTTAGGGGCCTTCTTGGTTCAAGAGGCTGGCAACCCAAACTCAAGATTAACAGAAGCAGCGGTCCTTTTTTTAAGACTGAAAATAGGTTTTCCATTCAGGTAGGTGTTTTAGAAAAAGTGCTTGGGTCTCTTCAAGTGATGCCTCTGAAGTCCCTCCCGCAGCATTAAAATGCCCACCGCCATTGAAGTGGGTTGCGGCAAACTGATTTGCAGGAAATGTGCCCTTTGAGCGAAACGACATACGAATGCGTTTTTCGGAAGCATTTTCGATCATGATCACCGCTAGTTCAATTCCTTTGAGACTGAGGCCATAATTGACAAATCCCTCAGTATCTCCTTTTTTGAAATGATGGCGATCCAGTTCTTCTTGCGATAAACAGATATAAACAACGGGCAGTCCAGAAACTTTTTGGAGGTTGTCCAAAGCATTTCCCAAGAGGTGAAGCCGCTCAATCGTATAGGTGTCATAGATGTTTTGATGAATTTCCGCATGTTTAGCGCCAGCATCCATAAGTTGGGCAACGATCCGATGGGTTTCTGGTCGGGTTGCAGGATAGCGAAATGAGCCACTATCGGTCATGATCCCAGTATATAGGCAGGTAGCAATTTGTGGGTCGAGTACCGCTCCGTCTAGTTGTTCGATCAACATAAAAACCAATTCTGCGGTCGATCCGATTTCGGGCATCGAAAGCATTGTTTCGGCATAATCTTTAGGATATTCATGATGATCGATCATACAGATCGGAACCTGTTTTTGCGCCACCAAAGACCCCAGTTCATCGATTCTACTGAGATCGTTGAAGTCGAGTGTAAAAATTTGATCGGCACCTTCGATCAATCTTTGCGCATGTTCAGGAGCTTCAGAATATTTTATAATGGTTTCTTGCTCGGGCAACCATTCTAGAAACTCGGGATAGTCGTTGGGAGAAATTATATGGACTTGATGTCCTTTTTTGATCAAAAAACGCGCCCATGCCAAACAACTTCCTAGTGCATCACCATCAGGATTTTTATGTGGAATCACCACACATGATTGTGGGTGATCAACAATTTGTTTGAATTTTTCAATAAGTGCTGGACTCATAACGATTTTACCCCAAAGATACTATTCTTATGGAGACGCAATAAGATTCTATCGTTTTTGTGGGGCAATTCGAAATGTTTACATTTGCAGCAAAAAAAAAGCATGGTTACAAACAGAACCTTTACAATGATTAAGCCCGACGCAGTAGCACAAGGACATATCGGCGCTATTTTAGAAAAAATCAATGCGGCTGGCTTCAAGATTGTTGCTATGAAATATACCCAGTTGAGTCAAAGAGATGCAGAGGCTTTTTATGCGGTTCATGCCGCACGTCCTTTCTTTGGAGAGTTGGTTGCGTTTATGACCCGAGGGCCAATTGTTGCTGCGGTGTTAGAAAAAGACAATGCTGTTGCGGACTTTAGAACCCTTATTGGAGCAACCAATCCGGCAGAAGCTGCAGAAGGAACCCTCCGTAAGTTATTTGCTACTTCTGTGGGCGAAAACGCCGTACACGGTTCGGATAGCGATGCAAATGCGGCTATAGAAGCTGCTTTTCATTTTTCTGGAAGAGAAATATTCTAGTACCAGCGAATTTTTGTGATGGTTTGATCGCCAAGTCGTTGATTGAGATCATCGATGATTTTGGCTTCTCCATAACGCATTTCTTCTCGTAAAAGAGCGCTTTTGAGCGTGACTTGCAAAACTTGGTTTTGTAGGTTAATTTTTTGTGTCATCTTGGCTACATAGGGACCAACAACTTGATCCCATTCTTGGGCAATTTCTAGTTTTTTAAATCCCTTTTGCATGCTGGGGCCGTCTTTGAAATCTTGAAGTATGTCGCGTATACTTTTGGGATCTTCATGATTTGTATTTTTCATGCTATTTTTTTCTTAAATAATGATATTGCCTACTGTTGTGCTCTAAAACAAGTCGTTCTTGATCCAAAAACAAGAGCCGTTCTTCCCATTGATCCCAAGGTGTTTGGAACAGCAATTGATAGTCTCCTTTATTTTGAAGGATAGAAAACGAAGTTTGATCTGCCGAAGTTTCAAAAGTATTTGTTCCTGTTGGAGTAACCTTTTTTCTAAAACCATTGACGCCATCCCATTCATAATAGTCCCATTGGATCACGCCGGGTTTTGGACGGAAAACTTCTCTGTTTTGAGACACGTAATCTATCTGCCAGTATCCGTTGAGTTGGTTGAGGTCCAAATCCGGTTGGCAATCCCAAAAGGTGAACGCCACCAAAAGAACTACAATTCTCAAAAACCAGGTATATCGCATCTTACAAGGGAGCATTGAGATTAAAAATTTGATAACTGGTCCCAGCAGCGTTAAGCGCTTCGAGGGTCCGATCTTCATGGGTGTCCGAGATAAACAATTGCCCAAAATCTTCTTGACTTAGCAATTTGACAATTTCGGTGACTCGAGACTGGTCGAGTTTGTCAAAAATATCATCCAATAGCACCAAGGGGGGCAAACCGTGTTGGGCTCTCAAATAGTCAAATTGTGCCAGTTTGAGTGCGATCAAAAACGATTTTTGTTGGCCTTGACTACCATAGAGTTTGAGTGGTTTGTCATTAAGTTTGAAGGTCAGGTCGTCCTTATGAACTCCAACCGTTGCGTGTTGAACGCTGCGGTCTTTTTTTAGTGCCTCCGCAAGCAATTGTTCAAAGGTATTTGTGTGCAGTTGACTATCATAGTCAATTGCAGCGGCTTCTTGATCTTGAGAAATTTGCCTATAGCGCTCTTGTACAATGGGTAAAAATTGGGTTAAAAACGCTTTTCGTTTTTCAAAAATTGGGTTTCCCAAACGGATCATTTGCGCATCATATACCTCAAGTGCTGTAGCGTCAAAAGTGCGGTTGATTGCAAAATATTTTAAAAGTGCATTGCGCTGCGAAACAACGTTTATATACTCTAACAGATTGGTGAGGTATTGGGCATCCGTTTGTCCAATAACTCCATCGATAAATTTTCTACGTGTACTGCTTCCCTCAACAATGAGATCTCGATCAGATGGTGATATGATAACCAGCGGAATTAGACCGATATGATCGGCGATTTTTTCGTACACTTTGCCGTTACGCTTTAGGACCTTTTTTTGCCCCTTTTTAAAGCTGCAATTGATTTTTTCTTCCCGGCTATTTTTTTCAAACAACCCCTCTAGAATAAAAAAATCTTGTCCAAACGCAATGTTTTGCGTGGTGATCGGATTAAAATAGCTTTTACCTAAACTCAAATGATAAATCGCATCGAGTATATTGGTTTTACCTTTACCGTTTTGACCGATAAAGCAATTGATTTTAGCATTAAAATCCAATTGCAATGCGGTTTGATTTTTGTAATGGGTAAGCGAAATTTTTTTGAGTTGCATGATAACAAATATAATCGAACCATAATCAAATTGAAGTAGGCCATCTCAAAATAAGTTTTTCCAATGTTATTTTCATTTAAAGAAGCAGTAAAGACTTTTGTATTTGGGAGAAAAAGTCTAATTTTGGAAACCAAAAATTTAGGGATGGCAACATACAAAAAACGCGGGCAAAAAAAATCCGTAAGCACGGTTCAAGAAACGAACCCACAAGTAGAAAGCGCAACCGCAGAGGTGTTTGAGTCACTCGATAGTGGCGCCTCCAAGGCAGAAGCTTTTGTCTCCAAATACCAAAATATTATCCTTGGCATAATCGGAGGTGTGGCCGTTGTTGTACTTTCTTTTTTGGGATACCAAAAATTTATAACAGAGCCACAGGCCAAAGAAGCTATTTCTGAACTCAATCAGGCCCAATATTATTTTGATTTGGCCGTCAACAGCACCGATTCTGATTCACTATTTTTGAGAGCCATCAATGGTGGAGAAGGCAAATATGGTTTTTTGGATATTATTGAAAATTATCAAGGTACCCCAGCTGCAAAACTTGCTACCTACAGTGCAGGGATGGCCTACTTGAACATCAAAGATTATCAAAACGCCATCACCTATTTGGATCGTTTCGATGCCGATGATGTCTTGTTAAGTGCTCTTGCCAAAGGAGCCATTGGTGATGCTTTTGCACAACTTGGGCAAAATGACGAAGCCTATGAATACTATCAAAAAGCCGCTGCGGCCAGCGACAACAGTTTTAGTACGCCCAAATACCTTTTCAAAGCGGCATTGGTCGGTATTGAGTTGGGAAAAAACAAACAAGCACTTACGTATCTGCAACGCATCAAAACCGAATTTGCTCAATCCAAAGAAGCAGAATTGGTAGATGTGCAAATAGGTCGTTTAGAGCATTTAAACTAAATCATGGCTACTGCACATCGTTATCCGTCAAATACTGAAAACGGAGGAGCGATCCCGTCTGGTAAAAACCGTCGAATTGCACTTGTGGTATCCGAATGGAATCCTGAGATTACCGAAAACCTCTATAAAGGAGCTCAAAAAGTCCTTCTGGAAAACGGAGTGGCAGCAAATGATATTTTTAGAACCACAGTCCCAGGAAGCTTCGAATTGGTTTATGGCGCCAAAAAAGCCATACAAAGTGGTGTAGACGCCGTAATAGTCATTGGCAGTGTCATTCAGGGTGAAACCCGTCACTTCGATTTTGTTTGTCAAGGCGTTACGCAAGGCGTACAAATGCTTAACGTACAATACGATGTTCCGGTTATTTTTTGTGTTTTGACCGATAATACTTTAGAACAAGCCCAAGCCCGAAGTGGTGGTTTTTTGGGAAATAAAGGAGAAGAAGCCGCCGTTGCAGCCCTCAAAATGGCATCAATTTAGTCGACCTAGGTGTTCTTTGACGGTGAATTAACAGCTGTTTTAAAGCATTATTTTTAACTTTGAGAAAATCATCATATGTTCAAAATAGGCGGCCCTTTTAAGCTCAGAAAAAACAAAAGATATAACTATACCCCAAGATATTTTAAAGGTAAAGACATCGGCAATCCTTATGATTTTGACTCTAAGTTCGCTAAATACCGTGAGACCTACAACAGCAACGACTTTGGGCGGCAGTGGCAAGAAGCCAGAGAGCAAATGCGACACCGGGGCAATCGCGGTATCTCACCCACCCTTTTGATAATTATTCTCTTATTGACTTTTGCCTTTTTATACATTATAGATTTTGATTTGAGTCTTTTTAGCAACCCGTTTGATGTCCGATAAAATCCAATTACTTCCCGATCATGTGGCAAACCAAATTGCAGCGGGTGAAGTGATTCAGCGGCCTGCTTCGGTTGTCAAAGAACTGATGGAAAATGCGATTGATGCTCAAGCGACTCATATACAATTGCTTTTGAAAGAAGCAGGAAAAACTCTGGTTCAGGTCATTGATAATGGTGAAGGGATGAGCGCTACAGATCTCCGTATGGCATTTGAACGTCATGCTACTTCAAAAATCACAAAGGCCGAAGACCTATTTGCACTTACAACCAAGGGGTTTCGTGGCGAAGCTCTGGCTTCTATCGCAGCAATTGCACATGTCGAGACCCATACCAGACGGTCTGAAGACGAAATGGCTTCGCAAATCATTATTGAAGGAAGTGAAGTCGTTCAACAAGACCTTGTTGTGGCTCCTCAAGGGACATCCTTTGCGGTCAAAAACCTTTTTTTTAATATTCCCGCCCGTCGTAATTTCTTAAAATCCAATACCGTAGAGCTCCGTCATGTGATTGATGAATTTCACCGCATCGCCATTGCGTATCCTCAACTTCATTTTACGATGTTGCACAACGGGGCCGAGTTGTTTGATTTGCCTCCAGAAAACCTAAGACGGCGAATCGCTGGGATTTTTGGCGCCAAAACAGCAGAAAAGCTTGTCCCTGTTGAAGAACAAACTTCTGTTACGGCAATCAATGGATTTATCGTAAAACCAGAGTTTGCCAAAAAGACGCGTGGACATCAATATTTTTTTGTCAATAACCGCTTTATCAAAAGTCCTTTTTTGCACCATGCTGTTCTTGCCGCTTTTGAAGGGCTTTTGCAGCAAGGATATCATCCGGGATATTTTTTGTTTTTGCAACTCGACCCGAAAACCTTAGACATCAATATCCATCCAACCAAGACCGAAATTAAATTTGAAGACGAACAAAGTATCTATGCCATTCTAAAGGCAGCAATCAAACATGCTCTTGGGATGTTTCAAGTGACACCGGTTCTTGATTTTGACCGGGATCCCAACATGGATGTTTCTTACAGCCAACAACAGACTCCAGCAAAAATACCGGCCATTGAAGTAGATGCTTCTTTTAACCCCTTTCGCGCTCCGGGGGTCAAACCAAAAACCATTCAATGGGAATCCTTATACACCCAAACAGAAACCACCCAAATCGAAAGTGAAACACCCGGTGATGATCTGGGCCTAGAAACCATTGCGCAACCAAAGGTTTTTCAATTACTCAACAAATATGTTGTGAGCTCCACCCACGCGGCTTTATTGGTAATCCATCAACAGCGCGCACATGAGCGCATCCTCTATGAACGGTTTTTAAAAAACCTTTCTTTAGACCAACATCCGTCACAACAATTGCTTTTTCCAGTAAAAATGAAATTGAATCCCTCAGAAAAAGCCGTCTATGAGAATTATGAGACCAGCTTGACATCTATGGGTTTTGAATTGGAGTTTGATTTTGAAAGTGACACTCTAGAAATAAAAGGCATACCGGTATTGTGTCAACAAAAAGAGGTTACGCCACTACTAGAAGCCGTATTGACCATTGATACTTTTGAAGCGGTTGCCGAAAGTTTTAGCGCCTCGGATCGTTTGGCAAAAGTATTGGCTCAAACCACTTCTATAAAAACGGGAAAAGTCCTTAGCATGTTGGAGCAACAAGCATTAGTTGATGATCTTTTTGCCTGCAAAGAACCTCTAAAGTCCCCCTTTAATCGTCAAATTTTCATTACTTTAACTAAGGAAGAATTTGATCAAAAGTTTAATTGATGCGCACAATTTCTGAGACGGTAAAACACCTGCTGATTATCAATGGTATTTTTTTTCTAGCCACCCTTACTTTGGGCCAACAGGTCTATGATTGGTTTGGACTTCATTATTTTGGAAACCAAAAATTCCAACCCTGGCAACCCCTAACACATATGTTTATGCATGGGGATCTGATGCATATTTTCTTCAATATGTTTGGATTGTGGATGTTTGGTACCCCTTTAGAACAAATGTGGGGGCGTAACAAGTTTATCTTTTTTTATCTTTCTACAGGTCTTGGGGCTGCTGCTCTGCAAATGGCCTTGTATTATTGGCAAGTCGGTGGTGTTACGGAACTGATTCGTTCTTTGGGAGGAAGTACCACAGACATCAATCGGTTTTTTAATATCGGTGAACTACCGATGTACATCGCTGATCAAGTATCACAAAATCAACTTCAGAGCGGTTATGCTTCTTACAATGCCTTATTGGTGGGGGCTTCTGGAGCTTTATATGGGGTGCTCGTCGGCTTTGCGATGTTGTTTCCTAATGCGCAGTTGATGCTTCTTTTTCCTCCGATACCCGTGCGGGCAAAATATTTGGTGCCACTTTTGATATTGGCCGATTTGTTTTTCGGATTTACTGCCTACTCCATAGGGCCTATTGCTCATTTTGCGCATGTTGGAGGCGCCATAACAGGTTTGATTATGATGTTCTATTGGAGAAAAAATCAATTTAATCGAAATCGTTGGGATTTATGACCACCTGGCAGCAGTTAAAATACCGTTTTGAAATGCTTAACATAGCAGAACGCCTGATTGTGATTCAAGTGGTGTGTTTTGTTGTTCCTTTTGTACTCAATACCGTATTTTTTCTATTTCAAATCCCTGCATCAACGTGGATGCTTTGGTTGCAGTTGAGCGCAGATTGGACAGGTTTGCTTTATCGACCTTGGACATTGATAACGTATAGTTTTTTTCATTCGGGGTTTTTCCATCTTTTTTGGAATATGCTGTTTTTGTATTATGCGGGTATGTTTTTTCTCAATCTCTTGCCTGCACGAACGTTTTTGAACACCTACTTTTTAGGTGTGCTAACTGGCGGTTTGGTTTTTATAATAAGCTATGCTGTTTTTCCAGTATTCAACGGCATTCGGCCACCTATGGTTGGTGCTTCTGCTGGAGTAATGGCGGTTTTTGTTTTTATTGCTACCTATACCCCCAATCAAGAAATACGGTTGTTGTTTTTGAACCTTAAATTGAAGCATCTTGCGATGGCATATGTATTTCTTGACATCATTCAGATTCCTTATGGCAATGCAGGAGGTCATCTGGCTCATATTGGCGGTGCGATTTTGGGATATTTCTATGCGCGTGGATTGCAAAACGGTCGGGATTTGGGACTGGGTTTTGAAAAATTTTATACCGCGTTCTTGGCAATTTTTAAACGATCAAGCACTTTAAAAACCGTGTATAAATCCTCAACTAAATCTTCTAGAAAATACCAAAAAACCTTCTCTGAGCAGCGTAAAATAGATGCAATTTTGGACAAAATCAGTGCATCTGGGTATGACAGTTTGAGCAAGGAAGAAAAAGAACTTTTGTTTCGCGCCGGTAAAGATCAATAATCTTAAAACCTAAAACGTTGATAAAAAAAATGGGCTTTAAAATTCCGCTGACACTGAACCTCGTATTGTTGGTTCTTCAACTTTGGGTTATGGGGGCCGTTATTCCGTTTTCGGCAACGTCAATAGTGCCCCTGTTTTTGCCCATAATTGTGTTGGCCAATCTTGCTTTTATGATTTTTTGGGTTTTTCGGATGCGTTGGCCTTTTATTTTATTTTTAATCACTTTTTTATTGAGTTTCAAGGAGTGGCGGCGCTTTTATAAATTTCCAAGCAACACCATCGAAGTCTCCAAAGGACTCAAAATAATGAGTTTTAATGTGCGTCTTTTTAATCTGTATGATTGGAAAAACGATCGTGATATTCCATCAAAAATCGAGCAATTTATCCGTGAGGAGGATCCGGATATCCTCTGTTTTCAAGAGTATGCAGTACAACAAGCGCCGACATTTGCCAATTATAAATACCGCTATATAAAGACCTCTATTGCGCGTGGCAATCATGGAATGGCTTTGTTTTCAAAATATCCTTTGGTCAACACGGGCAATATCGCTTTTGAAGAATCTTCTAATAGTTCAATTTTTGCTGACATTCTCTACCGTAGGGATACCCTTAGGGTCTATAATGTACATTTAGAATCTTTGCATCTCAATCAGGCGGATACACTTATTTCGTCATCGGGGTCGAAAAAATTGGTCCAACGCCTGCAAGGTATTTTTGATAAACAATTGGAACAACTGGATCGTATTGCTCAAAATCAAAATCTCAATACCCTTCCGAGTATTGTTTGTGCAGATTTGAATAATACCGCGTTTTCTAAAGCCTATCAAACCCTAAAAGGCGAACTTTTGGATGGTTTTGAAGAAAAAGGAACCGGTTTTGGCGCCACGTATCATTTTGGTGTCTTGCCCTATCGGATTGATTATATTTTTGCAGATCCACGTTTTAAAATACTCAACTACAAAACACACGGCGTGTCCTTATCAGACCATCGACCCATCAGTGCAGAGATTTACTGGCGTTGATTTGATGCATAGAAAAATTTTTTAAGTAGGTCGCCGTTTCTGGACCAAGATTGAAAAGCAAATCAATACAACTCAGGTTGGAGAGAAACCCTTTTTTGTTTTCAAAAACCTGCGTATAAACTGGCGTGGGAGGTGGGCTTGTTTTGGCATTTAAAAAGTGACTAAAATCGGTCTGTGTGTTTTGATCAAAAGCACTTAATACTATTTTTTTTGGGTGATCAATTAGTTCAAAGAAAGTCTGAATCAACTGGGTGTTGAACTCAAAAAGTGTTTCAAAATCTTTTTGATAAAAAGGTCTAATATGATCCTCATAAAACTCAAAAAATGGGGATGAACGGTAGGCTGCTTCAAACGATTTCCAGTGATTGTGTTGCCACGGTGTTGTATTATGAATTTTGACCTCCAGGTCTTTCCTTCTCCCCACGGTAGGCGTATGTGCAATGGGTATTGTTAGATTGAGTTTTCCGTTTGCACCATATATGGTGGTACGGTTTCGATACGTTTGTTTTTGGTAAAAGCTGTCATTCAAAAAAACTACCTCGGGCTGATCCATCCACACAGACATATAGGCTATGGGTGGCAAATAGCCTGGTGTCGCTACGAGCTGTTTCATGCACTCGCCTTTTTCTTCTTACGATACCAAGCAATGCCTTGCCAGAGGGCAACAAATGCTAGAAACGGATAAAAATATGAGGTGCGTTCTCCTTGGCCGCCAACTGTTGTAAACAAGCGGTCCCAACGAATTTTCCAGTTTTTGATTCCATCATTAAAATTTTCGACACTAAACCAGATAAATACAGGTTTGCCAACAATGTGATTTTCAGGAACAAATCCCCAATATCGACTGTCTTCAGAGCGGTGGCGGTTGTCTCCCATCATCCAATAATAGTCTTGTTTGAAGGTGTATGAAGTTGCTGGTTTTCCATTGATGCTAATTTGTGAAGCAGTGACCTCAACGGTGTTGTTTTCATAATCCTGAATAATTTTTTTGTACAAGGGCAACGTTTCATGATTGATCGTGACTGTCGCTCCTGCTTTTGGGAGTACTATAGGCCCAAAGTTATCTTCGTTCCAATCATAAGGAATACGATTGGGGAAAAATGCTGTGTTTGCGGTTTTTATTTTTGCTACTTTTCTAACGACGCTATCCACCCAAGTTTGACCCCGTAGTAGTTCTGCTTCTTCCAAGGTCAAGACCAGTTCTTTTCGTTTTTCTAACAGTTCACTTACTTGAAGGCGTTGTTGACGTATGACCTCTACGGGCAATCCATTTGCATTGGTATATACTCTAAAGTTATCTACGCTGCTACCACTTTGCCCGATAATGTAGGGGAGTAGGGCGTTGAAAGACTCTTGGGTAATGTTTTCAATTTTATAGGTACGGGTAAAATCTTTATAACCTAGCTCTACTAATTTTCTGGAAGAAATTCCAGCATCTGCAAATACGTTATGACCATATTGTACTCTGGCACGGTCGGGTAGTTGTAGTTTTTTGCCGTTGGTGTAAACAAACCCATCGATAATTTCTAACGTATCTCCTGGTAGTGCAACACAGCGTTTGACGTAGTTGGATTTTTTATCAATAGGTTTTCGTACGCCTTTTTCTTTGACAAAAAATTGCCGCACCGTATCAGCAGGCCAACTAAAAACTACAATATCATTTTGCTTAATTTTTTGAAGTGCAGGTAGTCGCATATATGGCAGCTGGGGTTTGTTGAGGTATGATTTTACGTTCAATAACGGAAGGGTGTCATGAACCATCGGAAAGGCAGCTGTGGTCATTGGAGGGCGTGCCCCATAATGAAATTTGCTAACGATCAGGAAGTCACCGATCAATAACGATTTTTCCAAACTTCCTGTAGGGATGATAAAGGGTTGAAAAATATAATTGTGTACGATTGTAGCTGCCACAATTGCAAACAATAAAGAACTCACCGTTTCTCCCCAGCTACTCTTTGGATGTAGGCTTCTATCGGCCCGGTATTGGGGTTGTGGGCTATAGTTGACCGTAAAAATATAAAGCCCCAAAGTCGCAATTCCTAATAAGGTGTCCTTGAGGGTGTTTTTTCCAAAACTACGCAAGGTTTCTACCCAAACAACGAGTAGCATGATTAGGTTTACAACAGGAACAAAAAGCAAAATAGTCCACCATTTGGGTCGTTTGATGATTTGCATTAGCACTACAGCATTGTAAATAGGTACTGCTGCTTTCCAAGATGCTTGACCTGCAGCTTTATACAATTTCCAAGTCCCTACAAAGTGTATTATTTGAATCCCAATAAAAAAGAGAAACCACTCGATCCAATTCATATTACGAAGTTAAAGGTTTAAGGTCAGCATGGGTTTTATTTATGATATTTTTAGTACATCATCCATATCAAAAATCCCTTTTTTTCCGATGATCCATTCTGCTGCAACCAAGGCACCAAGTACAAAACCTGTTCTAGAATGGGCTTCATGTTTTATGGATATGGTATCAATTATGCTACTATATTGTACCGTATGGGTTCCTGGTACGTCACCTTGTCGGACAGCGGTTATTGGAATTTTATCTTGGTCGGATCGTGTGTTGACTTCCCAACCTTGATGATCCGAGTGCGCTAGTATGGTGTTTACAAGACTCAATGCGGTGCCGGATGGAGCATCTACTTTTTGAGCATGGTGTTCTTCTTTTAGGCTAACGGTATAGTCTTTTTGCGTTTGCATCCATTGTGCCAAAAGTTTATTTAGTTTAAAAAACAAATTGACACCGATGCTAAAATTTGAAGCGTATAAAAAAGCACCGTCTATATTTTTGCAATAGCTTATGATTTCATCATAATGCTTGAGCCAGCCCGTAGTGCCGCAAATTACGGGAAGTTTGGCATCCAATGCTTCTTTGATGTTGGATACTGCCGCATCAGGGACGCTAAAATTGATGGCCACATCAGCATCTGCGAGCGCACCTTTTTCAAAAGACCGGTCGCGCCATGCGACTACTTGATGCCCTTTTTCTTGCGCGATGCTTTCGATGGATTTCCCCATTTTGCCATACCCTAATAAGGCGATTTTCATACAGCTAAAATTTTAAGTTTATGGTCAGCCCAAGGGTGTTTTGTTGGGTAAACTGATCCAGTTTATATTGCGGTTTGATACTCAGTTGATCATTTACATTGAATTGCAACAAATGCGCACTTACGTTTGCCTCAATAATATTGAGCATATAGGTACCCACAATAAATATAAAAGAGATGTCTCTATAACGTTGATGAAATCGCATACCTTCCAAAAGTTTTTCATTCTCGGGGATGAGTTCTATAAATTCATCGTCGGTGTAGCCGGCAATTCTTCTTTTGTAAGCGGTTCGGTAGCGTTGCAACTCGTCGCCGTTAAACACATAATAATATACCGATGCACCGATGGCTCCATAGACAAAAGGAAGCTTCCAGGCCTTGCCCAAATATACCTGTCCCAAACCGGGCATTATGGCAGAGTAAAAAGCTGCTTTTGCTGGGGTGAGCGGGTCGGCAATCAAGCGTTGTTTGCGGGTCATCAGACTGTCTAGTTGGGTTTGACTCCAAACCGGTGTTGATAACAAAAGCCCTAGTCCAAAGCTCCAGAATATGTTTTTAAGACTCACTGTTGAATTGATTTCTAATTGCATTGAGGGCTTCTTGAGAATCAAAAAAGATCTGTAGGGATCCTTTACCCATGGAGTTGGTCTTGACCCGAACTTTGGTTTTTAGCACCTGCTCCATTTCTTGAGCAACGCTAAGTGCAAACTGTGGGGTGCTGTGCTCGGAAGACGGTTTTGCATGCTGATCTTTTTCTTTTTTGACCAGCGCTTCAGTCGCTCGAACAGAAAGCCCTTTGGCAATAATTTTTTTGTACAGTGCCAGTTGTATATTTCGATCTTCTATATTGATCAAAGCGCGTCCATGGCCCATGGACAAAAACCCATCGCGCATTCCGGTTTGAATAATCGGGTCCAACTTGAGTAATCTTAAGTAGTTGGTAACCGTTGAGCGTTTTTTGCCAACTCGATCACTGAGTTCGTTTTGCGTCAGTTGAATTTCGTCAATCAATCTTTGGTAGGATAGGGCAATTTCGATGGGGTCGAGATCTTGCCGTTGAATATTTTCTACCAAAGCCATTTCTAAAGACTCTCGGTCATTAGCAATTCTGATGTAGGCGGGTAGGGTTTTTAAACCGATGGATTTTGCTGCTCGAAAACGGCGTTCGCCAGAAACGAGTTCAAAAGTATTAAAACCTGTTTTACGTACTGTGATGGGTTGTATGATGCCCAATTCTTTGATGGAGGTGGCCAACTCCTTGAGGCCTTCTTCTTTAAAATTGGTACGGGGTTGGTATGGATTGGTAGAAATACTATCGATCGGGATTTCGATCATCGAGCCAATCACTTTATCTGCATTTTTATCTTGTGCGGTGTTGATGTCCTTTGAAGGGTCATTAAGAATGGCTGAAAGTCCTCTACCCAATGCTTGCTTTTTTGATGATTTGGCCATGTCGCTAAGCTTTATTTCTTTTTATTATTTCATTTCCTAGAGCAAGATAATCTTTTGCACCGTTGCTAGTTGCATCGTATGTAATGATGTCTTCTCCAAAGCTTGGTGCTTCGCCCAATCGGATGTTTCGTTGAATAATGGTTTTAAATACCATTTTCCCAAAATGTTTATGCACCTCATCCACAACTTGGTTTGACAATCGCAAACGAGAATCAAACATGGTCAAAAGCAGTCCTTCGATGTCTAATTCTGCATTGTGAATTTTTTGAACGCTTTTTATGGTGTTTAGCAATTTGCCGAGCCCTTCCAGGGCAAAATATTCACATTGTATGGGTATTATTACAGCGTCTGCTGCTGTAAGTGCGTTCAGGGTTATCAGTCCAAGAGATGGCGCACAGTCTATGATGATAAATTCAAAATCATTTTTGATGCCCTGCAGCGCTTCTCGAAGCATGTATTCTCTTTTGGATTTGTCTACCAGTTCAATTTCTGCCGCTACAAGATCTATATGCGATGGAATGATGCTCAAATTGGCAATGCTGGTTGGCTGTATTGCATCTGCGGCTGTTGCAGAATGCTCTAACAATTGGTAGGTGCTTGCACCGGAGTGGTTGGGGTCAATTCCTAGTCCAGATGTGGCATTGGCTTGCGGGTCAGCATCGATGATTAGGGTTTTCTTTTCGAGAATCCCAAGTGCTGCTGCTAAGTTTACTGAGGTTGTGGTTTTGCCCACGCCTCCTTTTTGATTGGCTACCGCAATGATTTTGCCCATAAGAACGTATTGGTGTTTTAGCGTTTAAAAATACGATTATTTGACTGCTAGGAAAAGAAAGCAACTTTCTTTTTAAAATCAAAATTAGTTTGAAGAAATGCTGTCTTGATATTCGATAATATAGATGGTTTCATTTTCTTTTTTATGACCATAGTTTTCTCGAGCAAAACGTTCAAGGCTATCGATATGTTCGAGTTGTGTCAGTGCATTTTGATCCTTATCGATGGCCTCTTGAAGTGCTTTCTTCTGGGCTTCTAGCCCGTCTATTTCTTCATTTAATTCTTGATGGATGAGCAGGGAATGGGTGTCCAGAAAAAACATCCAAATCAAAAATCCCAAAGCAATTGTGCCATAGGTCCACTGCGTGCGTGTTCTTTGACGTATCCAAGTTGGGATTTTAATTTTCATTAATATTATTTGGAGAGTTTAGCGATTTGAGCCGTAGTTATTTGTGCTTCAAGTTTGTTGCCCCAGTTGCTCAGCACATAGTTCATAACATCGGCAACCTCCTCGTCGTCCAACCCTTGTGCTACCATGACGCCATCATAGCTTTTTCCGTTGACTTTGATGGGCCCACGCATACCGTATTTGACCCCTTTGAGGCTTTGCTCCAAGTTGTTTTTTAAAAAATCAGATTTTGCAAGGGGTGGAAATGCATTGGGGACACCTTGCCCTTCACTCATGTGGCACTGAACACAAAAATCTTGATAGATCGCTTCGCCGTCTTCGAGGCTTTGTTGCAACGTTTTTTGTTGTATAAAATACAGGGTCATGCTCGAAAATAGCAACCCATATACGAGTAGAAAAATTCTCATTTTTTAGGAATTATTTTTAGAATTCCTTTGCCCTCTACACCGACATATAAATACCCATCAGGCCCTTCTTTGACATTGCGAAGGCGACCAATGCCGGGGAGTATTTTTTCTCTTTTTACGACTTGATCATTTTCAATTACCAGCCGCTCTAAATATTCAAAAGCTAAAGAACCAACAAAAAGATTGCCTTTCCACCCGTCATATATATCAGAAGAAGAAAACGCAGTACCGCTGGGTCCAATTGAGGGAATCCAATAATAAAAGGGTTGTTCCATACCCGGAAGTGCTTTGTCATCTGTGATGGTCGTACCACTATAATTGATGCCATAGGTGATCTTGGGCCAGCCATAATTTTTACCAGCCCTAACGATATTAATTTCATCGCCCCCTTTTGGTCCATGCTCGGTTTCCCAAATTGCACCAGTTTGAGGATGGATAGCAATGCCTTGAGGGTTTCGATGCCCATAGGAATACACCGCTGTTTTGGCACCATCTAGTGCAACAAATGGATTGTCATCGGGGATACTACCATCAAGATTGAGACGATATATTTTTCCACCATCGCGAGTCAGGTCTTGAGGGTTGACGTCTCTATTGCCCCGATCACCGACCGAAAAATAAAGGTGGTTGTTGTCGTCAAAAACGATGCGAGAGCCCCAATGTTGTCCTTTTTTGGTGTTGGGTTCTGCTTTGTATAAAAGGGCCACATCACTCAGTGAGAGTTCTTGAAGTGTAGCTATGTACAATGCGGTGTTTCCGCCTTCATCACCCTCTAGGGTCATGCTTATGGTAAAATAAATTTTGTTGTTGTTGGCAAAATCCGGATGAAGCGCCACATCGAGTAGCCCACCTTGTCCACGGACGTATGCTTCGGGCAGGCCACTGACAGCCGTTTTCTGACCGTTGCGAACCCGATACAAAGTGCCTGATTTTTCGGTTACCAAGAAATCTTCTGGGCTTATAAAGGCCATGCCCCAAGGGATGTCTATGCCGTCAACTACAGTGACGTAGTCGTAGTTTGGATTTTCTGGAGTTTCTATTTTAGGGGTATTTTCTTGTGCACAACTTAGGGTGAAACTTCCCAAAAATGCACTGAGGATGAGGATGCTTTTTTTCACAATACTAATTTTCCCCCAAATTATAAAAAAACTCGGTATGGCTTTCGCCATAAAGCAAATATCCTTAAAATAAAATTCTACAATTAGGAAGTAAGTAGCTGGCCGACTTCTGTTCCGATTAGCGATCCTATTGCAACGCCCATTCCACCGAGTCGTACTCCCATGGCGATGTTTTGGTCGATTTTTTTAACCAGAGGTTTTTTGTTCGCCCCAAATGCCATAATTCCGGACCATTCCATGTCAATTTCAAAAGGGTGGTGCGGCAGTATGAAGTTTTTGATGTCCGAGAGTAGTGCGGTTTTGATTTTGGGATTAATACCCATTTGTGTGGTATTTTCGCCTTCAAAGTCCAATTGTCTTCCTCCCCCGATAAGTAATCGGTTGTCAATTGTTCTAAAATAATAATAGCCTTGCTGATAGTGATAGCACGCTTCTAAATTTAGATTTTTAATCGGTTTGCTGATCAATACACAACCTCTTCCGGGTTTGATTTCTTCTTTAGGAAACCACCTTTTTGTAAACGCGTTGGTGCAAATCCCCAAGCGTTGGGTTTGGAGTTCGATCACTTGGTTTCCGGCCCGTACGTTGAGTTTAATGGATTGTGGGTCAGCATGGAAGTCGAGCACTTCGGTTTGTGCAAAATATGCGATGCCGCATTGCGCTACTTTTCGATGCAACTGTCGGGTCATTTTACCGGTGTCTATGAGTCCTTCTAGGGGATTGCTAATGAGGTGTTTTACTTTTTTTGGGTCAAAACCTTTTTGAGTGATTTGATCCGAAGCAGTTAAAAAAACCGCTTCTTTAATAAGTGGTTGCAAAAGTCTATTGATAGAAGCGATTCGGTCGTCTAAGTCTTTTTCTGGTTTCAAAAATAATTCGTATCCACCGGAGGGGATATAACCTATTGCGGCATCACCTAATGTTTTTCTAAGTTTTTCGAGGCCTTTTCTTCGTTTGTCGATGAGTGCTAGCAGTTCGTCTGTAGAAAGAGTTTTGAGATCGGACTCAATTTCGGTGAGGGATCCAAAGCAGGCGAAACCAGCATTTCGGGTACTCGCGCCATGAGGAAATAGCCCCCGTTCTAAAATGGCGACATTGGCGTTAGGTTGTTGTTCGATGATTTCGAGTGCGGCAAAACAACCGACTATTCCTCCTCCAATGATGAGGTAGTCATATGAGGTCCAGGCTTTTTTTTCCCAATAACTGATCATTTTTTAAAGGTATAAAAAAACCATCAGCGACGCTGATGGTTGAGTCGGGATGACAGGATTTGAACCTGCGACCCCACGCACCCCATGCGTGTGCGCTACCAGGCTGCGCTACATCCCGAAAGAGGTTGGATTTTATAAAGTCGGGGTGGCAGGATTCGAACCTGCGACCTCCTGCTCCCAAAGCAGGCGCGATAACCGGGCTACGCTACACCCCGAATTTGTGGGGCAAATATAGCATTAAATCAAATTTTATCAATGCTTTTTGCATTTGTTTTTTATTGCCCAAAATTTAATGTGTTTTTTAAAATCAGTTGTCCTCATCGGTACTGCAATCCAAACAGTTTAAACGGTTGTCGCGCTGCTGCCAAAAATGACCCGCAATTTTGCGACGGTACCAATCTTGATCGTTATTGATGTTAGCGGCTAAGAGATTGGCGAGTGCGTTGTCGATACGGATGTTTTGCCCCTCAGGAAGGTATAGGGTAAGTGTGATTTCTTGATCTCTAAATTTTGTTTTTGCAGGACTTATAAGATAGTTGTTGAGTTTGATTTGATTGTCTTCTATATCAAAGGCATAGACAATGGATTGTGCATGGGTTTTGGCGTTTGCAAAATTTTTGCCACTGGCTTCTTTTTCAATTTTCAATCGGAGCAATTGGTCTTCTGATGGTTCAAATTTTAATTGGACTTCATTGGTATAGACCCAATCGTTATTTTGATTATCTCTGATCAGGTCAAAATCATCGTTGTCTAATAGCCGGTCTTTAAATTGCATTGGACTTCCTAGGTTGAGGTGTAGCGTGTCGGTTTTTTGCAAATCCAATTGTTGGGTTGTAGTAGTGGTGACTTTGAAGGCATGTGATTTGAGTTCATGAATCGCAATGACACCGACGCTTACCACTGCGATCAGCCAAAGACCAAAAAGACTTAACAATACGACGCCCTTTAATAGACGTGACTTAGGAGCGATCAATCGAATGCCTATGAGCATAATAAATAAAAGAGGAACAGTAAGGGTGATGGCTATTAAGGTAAAAAACACCCAATAGGGAACATCGATCTGGGTGGTATATTGGATGATCTGATCCGGCAAAAAAGTGGTTACACCGATGAGCGCTGTAACCACAAAAATAACCAACGTAACTAACAGGGCGATTCCGGCGGCAAATGCCAAAATAAAACCGATGACACCTCCGATCAAGCTAAACAGTCCGACGAAAATTCTTTCTAAGCTTGTGAATAAAATTTTTGATTTTTTTTTTAATCCCTGGACGTTATTTTCATAATCGATCGCTTCTTTGACACGGGATGAAAGGTCTTCAAACTCGGATTTTATTTTTTTTTCAATTGTAGCAATATTGACAGGTTCTCCACGCATTTGTAGCTTTTCGGCTGTGGTTCGTGCTTCAGGGACTAGAATCCAAAGCAGTAGGTAGATCAGCAGAAAGCTACCGCCAGAAAATAAGAAGAGCAACAACCATATCAACCGCAACCATGCTGTTTCAATTTTAAAATAATGTGCCAATCCGCTGGCTACCCCTCCAATATATTTATCCTCACCATCTCTAAAGAGTTTTCTGCGAATGGTTTGAAATTCTTTTTGATTTTCATCCTCTTCAATATCCGGGGCAAAATCTTCGGGTTGCCCCAAAGTTTCGATAATCGCTTTGACATCATCTGTTCCGATCACCTGGTTGTCCTGTTTTTTGATGTTTTGAAAAAGTTCTGCAATTCGAGCTTCGATGTCACTGAGAATTTCTTCACGTCCTGCAGTTTTGTCAAAAGCTGTTTTAAGTTGATTGAGGTAGGCGTTGAGCAAACGGTAGGCCTCTTCATCTACGTGAAAAAAATAGCCAGCGAGATTTACATTTATGGTTTTATTCATGGGTTATTTTGATTTAGTGATTTTGTTAACGGCACTGTTTAGGGCCTTCCAAGATTCGTCTAATTCGTTTAAGACGTCCTTGCCTTTGTTTGTTATTGCGTAATATTTTCGAGGGGGACCTGCGGTGGACTCCTCCCATCTATAATCCAATAAAGCCGCATTCTTGAGTCGCGTCAATAAGGGGTATATGGTGCCTTCTACGACGATCATTTGTGAGCTTTTTAGGGTGTCTAAAATTTCGGTTGCATACTTGTCTTTTTGGTTTAAAATAGAAAGGATGCAGAATTCTAAAATCCCTTTTCGCATTTGTGCTTTTGTGTTTTCGATATTCATTAGGAGCTAATGTTTAATGCAAATATATGTATAAAAAAAGATACTATGCAATACATAGTACTAAAAAAATTTATTTTAACATTTTTACAACACTTTGGAATTCTAAAAGAGGGTATTTTGAAGTGATTTTGGAATTATGAAAGCATCTTTTTCTTTTTTTTATTACAAATCCATTCTGCGAAAGGTCAGTTTTGATACTGCGCTGTTTTACAAAGAATACCATAAAGCAATGATGACTTTGCCCCCTAAAGAAGCTGAACGACTGGCGCGTTGGGCTGCTCACTATGCCGAAAAGCAACCACAGTTGTTGCCGGTAAGCCTTTAGGTGGTCGGTGCAATAATCTGTACGTTTTCTATTTGTATAGCCCCGCGAACGACACCGTTGATTGTTTTTTTTAAGGCTTCTATGACCGGCTGTTTGAGCTGATGTTGGGTATATATCATGCTAATTTCTCGAGCCGGTGCTGGCTGGGGAAAATGTCGTAGGTTTTTCTTTTTTTTCTCTGACAAGGTTTCCGTAGTAAGATAGGGTAGTAGGGTCATGCCTAGCCCTTCGTCGGCAAGATTTATTAGGGTTTCAAAACTGCCGCTTTTTATTCCAAAAGAGGTGTTTTTTTGCTTGATTTTGCAAAGGTTAAAGACGTGGTTTCTAAAACAATGTCCGTCTTCAATGACAAGCAGGTCTGCAAATTCGAGGTCTTCAATTTCAATTTCATTGTTTTTGTGAAGTTTATGACCCTCAGGGACATATCCTACAAAGGGTTCATAAAAAATAGGATATTCTTTTATTTTTTCTTCATGTAGTGGGGTGGCCACGATGCCAGCGTCCATATGACCTTCACGTAATAATTTGACAATATTTTGGGTGGTGAGTTCCTCAATTTTCAGATCTACTTTGGGGTGTTTTTTGATAAAATTGTTTAGAAACATGGGTAGGAGTGAAGACATCACTGTTGGTATGATTCCCAAGCGGAACTGTCCGCCAACAATCCCTTTTTCCATATCTACTACATCGCGCATACGCTGTGCTTCGGCGATGATCTGTTTGGCTTGTACCAATATCTTTTCGCCGACTGCAGTGAGTTTAATGGGTTTTGTAGAGCGGTTAAAAATGCGTACGCCCAATTGTTCTTCTAGTTTTTGAACCTGCATGCTCAAGGTAGGCTGAGTAACAAAAGATTTTTCGGCAGCAATTGTAAAGTTCCCATGCTCTGCAACAGCACAAAGGTATTCGAGTTGAGTTAGCGTCATAATGGATATCTATATATTATCAAAAATAATAAATATATCTTATAAAGCAAATAGGATTTTGTTGTTTTGACCGTCTCTTGAAGGATGCTTTTAAAAAGGAAATAGATTTTGCTTATTGCAGCAAGCGCACTTTCATGGGGATGTTATAAATAGGCATTTCGCGATCATCAGTTTTTTGGGTATTTATACTGTCCACAACTTCCATGCCGGCGATCACCTCTCCAAAAGCGGTGTAATTGCCATCTAAATGATACGCACCTGGACTTTGTTGGACAATAAAAAATTCATAAGGAGAAGCCAGCTTGTGGGGGTTATCGATGGCGCTACTGGGCATCGATATGACACCGCGGTGGTGTTTGTGCCCTTTTCGGGTATCGGGTGGAAGCAAATAACGACCGATATCTGTTCTTCGTCGCATAACCGTTTCGCTATCTGAGTTGCCTCCTTGGATGATAAATCCCGGTACCACACGATGAAAAATGGACCCATCAAAATAGTTTCTCTTGGTCAAATACACAAAGTTTGCGCGGTGATAGGGTGTGTCTTCATAGAGTAAGACATCAATGTTTCCATAACGTGTCTCGATTCGCACTTTATTTTCTTTGTTCTCTGCTGCATATTGCTTAAAAAATGGAATGGCATTTTTGTCCGTCAATCGTGGATAGGCGGGGACTTCTAGCCGTGATTTTTGAACCACTTTCTTGACAGGCTCTTGTTTTGGAGTCGCTGACTTGTTGGTTTTTGTGGATGATTCGCATTGCGCCAAAATAAAGAGTAAGCACAGCAGGTAAAGTGGATTTTTACTTCGAAGAAATAAGTACAGATAGTGCATGCAGATGGTGCTATTTAGAAATTACTTTTCGATGCTAATTTAATAATATCCTCGGCAATGGGCTATTCGGCTTGAAAGTGGCTTAAAAAATTTTAACAGAACCAAAAATTTAGTAATTTCGCCATCTAATTTGCGCCCATGTATCGGAATCTCAAAGTTGTCTTTTTATTTTTATTTGCAGTACTTACTTCTTGTGCAGAACGTGTAGATCTTATTGTCCATAACGCTACTGTTTACACCGTTGATAACCAGATGCAGATTGTAGAAGCTTTTGCGGTAAATGACGGTAAATTTGTGGCGGTTGGTTCCAATGACGAAATTCTCAACAAGTTCAATGCGTCCAATGTTGTAGATGCCCAAGGGTTGCCTGTTTTTCCAGGATTCATTGACGCGCACTGTCATTTTTTGGGGTTGGGTCTCAACTTGAGTCAAGTGCAATTGCAGGGTACTACAAGTTTTGAAGAAGTCATCGATCGCGTAAAAGATTATGCTGAAAATAATGACAACACCGTTATTCGTGGTCGGGGTTGGGATCAAAATGATTGGGAGGTAAAAGAATTTCCTACAAAAGAAATACTGGATCAACTCTTTCCCAACATTCCTGTAGTTCTCGAACGTATAGATGGTCATGCCTACTTGGTCAATCAAAAAGCACTTGACTTAGCAGGTATAGATGAAAATACAACAATGGCGGGTGGTGCCGTTGTAATCAAAGACAATAAGCCAACAGGTGTTTTGATCGACACACCCATGGCACTTATTGATGCTGTATTGCCCGCACCAAGCAATGTGGAAAAAGCCAAAGCGCTTAAGGAGGCAGAAAAGATCGCGTTCGAAAATGGACTCACTACCGTGGATGATGCAGGCTTGCTCAAAGAGGATATTTTCCTTATCGATAGTCTACAAAAAAGGGGTGAGCTAAACATTCGAGTATATGCGATGATCGCCAATACCAAGGATAACCTGGATTATTTTCTGTCAAAAGAACCTTAT
>Ga0255776_10001465_pt1 | contig 26730 bp, 29 predicted proteins | sample 071ome_19_FD_179974 | JGI IMG/M metagenome (GOLD analysis project Ga0255776, IMG submission 179974) | Coastal salt marsh microbial communities from the Groves Creek Marsh, Skidaway Island, Georgia - 071413AT metaG (version 2) | ecosystem: Environmental > Aquatic > Marine > Intertidal zone >... | reverse complement strand
CCTGCCGCGAGGAACACGGAAAGAAGAAGGACGAGGATCGGATTCGGGTTCGCGCGCATGTCCAGGGCGGTATCTTCGGCGCGGAGTGTAGGGCAGCGCGTACCGCGTTGGCCAGAAACGCTTTTGTGACAACGGCCTGCGGCCTTGTTCGGGCCGGGGCGGAGCGGTATCGTCCGCGCGAAACAATAAGCACGCCCGCACCTGCGGGCGGGAGGGCCGACATGTTCAAGGGATCGTTGACCGCACTCATCACGCCGTTTCGTGACGGCAAGGTGGACGAAAAGGCGTTCCAGTCGCTGGTCGAATGGCAGATCGATGAGGGGACGGACGGCCTGATTCCTGTCGGTACGACGGGCGAATCGCCTACCCTCAGCCACTCGGAACATGAGCGTGTGGTCGAACTGTGTATCGAGGCGGCGGCGGGACGCGTGCCGATCATCGCGGGCACGGGCTCGAACTCGACCGAGGAATGCATTCGGCTGACCAGGCACGCCAAGACGGCGGGTGCGGACGCGGCGCTGATCGTGACGCCCTATTACAACAAGCCGAATCAGGACGGCCTGTATGCCCATTACAAGGCCGTGGCCGAGGCGGTGGACCTGCCGGTCATCATCTACAATATCCCGCCGCGCTCGGTGATCGACATGTCGGTGGCGACAATGGCGCGTCTCGCGAAGGACTTCGACACCATGGTGGGTGTGAAGGACGCGACGGCCGATCTGACCCGTCCGCTGTCCACGCGCCGTGCGTGTGGCGAGGATTTCTGCATGCTGTCAGGCGAGGATGCGACGGTCCTGTCGTTCATGGCCAATGGCGGCGACGGCTGCATCTCGGTCACGTCCAACGTCGCGCCCGGTGCGTTGGCGCAGATGCACGATGCCTGGGCGGGCGGTAGTCATGCCGACGCGATAGCCATCAACGCGCGGCTGTTCCCGCTGCACCAGGCGCTGTTCGTGGAGCCGAACCCGGTGCCGGTGAAGTACGCGGCGTCCGTGCTGGGCAAGTGCACCATGGATGTGCGCCTGCCGCTGACGCCCGCGAACGAGAACACCCAGGCGCTGGTGCGCGACGCCATGGTGTCCGCAGGCCTGCTCAACTAGCGGGGCGTACCGCGGGACCATCATGGCCAAAAAGAAAAAGAAGGGTGCCCCCGGCCAGATTGCCGCGCAGAACCGCAAGGCACGCCACGACTACACGATCGAGGACAATCTCGAGACCGGCATTGTGTTGCAGGGCTCGGAGGTGAAGTCGCTGCGTGAAGGCAAGGGCAGTCTTGTCGATGCCTGGGCGGGTGAGCGCAACGGCGAATTGTGGATGTTCAATTGCCACATCCCGGAATACGCCCCGGCCCGCAATTTCGGCCATGAGGAGCGCCGGCCCCGCAAGCTGCTGGTGCATGCGCGCGAGATGGACCGCTTGTTCGGGGCGATCCGCCGGGAAGGCGTGACGCTGGTCCCGCTGTCGATCTATTTCAACGAGCGCGGCATGGCCAAGGTCGATCTCGGAATCGCGGCGGGCAAGAAGAAGTACGACAAGCGCCAGGCCGAGAAACAGCGCGACTGGGACCGCCAGAAAGCCCGGGTTCTGCGGGAACACAACTGAAACCAGGTGTCCTCATGCTGAGCTTGACGAAGCATGGGGGCAACCTCGTCCTTCGACAGGCTCAGGATGAGGTTGCGAGTATTCTGTTTTTCAGCATTGACTGACGTTTACGTTAACGTAAACTTAGAAATATGGAACGGACCTACTCGATATCGGATCTGGCGCGCGAATTCGACGTCACGCCGCGCACGATACGCCATTACGAGGACGAGGGCCTGCTGTCGCCTGCGCGCAACGGCCAGCAGCGGATATATACCGCGCGTGACCGGACCCGGCTGGCGCTGGTGCTGCGCGGCAAGCGGCTGGGCTTCTCGCTGGCCGAGGCGCGGGAGATCATCGATCTGTATTCCGCGCCCCAGGGCGAGGTCGGGCAGTTGCAGGCGCTGCTTGAGAAACTGGATGAGAAGCGCGCGATCCTCGAGGACAAGCGCCGCGACCTCGAAAGCGCGCTCAACAACATGGACCGTTACGCCGAACGCTGCCGTGAACGGCTGACGGAATTGCAGGCAATGGAGAAGGCGGCGGCGGAATAGCCGCCTTGTGCGTTCGGCCGCCGCGCCCGATCATGTGTCGGACGCGCCGTCGCCGGGAGGAACCGCGAGAATGATCCCCAACGAGTACCCGACCCTGAATTTCGATCTGGGCGACACCGCGGACATGCTCCGCGATTCCGTGCGCAGCTTTGCGTCGGACAAGATCGCGCCGCGCGCCGACGCGATTGACCGCGACAACGAATTCCCCCTCGACCTCTGGCCTGCAATGGGCGAACTCGGCCTGCACGGCATCACCGTGGAAGAGGAATACGGAGGCTCCGGCCTCGGCTACCTCGAACACTGCATCGCCATGGAAGAAGTCAGCCGCGCCTCGGCCTCGGTCGGCCTGTCCTACGGCGCGCATTCCAACCTCTGCGTGAACCAGATCCGCCGCAACGGCACCGACGACCAGAAGCAGCGCTACCTGCCCAAGCTGATTTCCGGCGAGCATGTGGGCTCGCTGGCTATGAGCGAGCCGGGCGCGGGCTCGGACGTCGTCTCCATGCGCACCCGCGCAGAGAAGAAAGGCGACCGCTACATCCTCAACGGCAACAAGATGTGGATCACCAACGGTCCGGTCTCGGAGACCTTCGTGATCTACGCCAAGACCGATATGGATGCCGGACCGCGCGGCATGACCGCGTTTATCGTGGAGAAAGGCTTCAAGGGCTTCTCCCAGGCGCAAAAGCTGGACAAGCTGGGCATGCGCGGCTCGGACACCTGCGAGCTGGTCTTCCAGGACTGCGAGGTGCCCGAGGAAAACGTGCTTGGCGAGGTGGGCCGGGGCGTCAACGTGCTGATGTCCGGCCTCGATTATGAGCGTGCGGTGCTGGCCGCCGGGCCGCTGGGAATCATGCAGGCCTGCATGGATATCGTGGTGCCCTACGTCCATGAGCGCGAGCAGTTCGGCAAGCCCATCGGCACCTTCCAGCTCATGCAAGGCAAGATCGCCGACATGTACGTCACCATGAATGCCTGCAAGGCCTATGTGTACGCCGTAGCGCGGGCCTGCGACCGGGGCGAGACCGCCCGCAAGGACGCCGCCGGCGCGATCCTCTATGCGGCGGAGAAGGCCACCTGGATGGCGCTGGAGGCGATCCAGACCCTGGGCGGCAACGGCTATATCAACGAGTACCCGACCGGCCGCCTGCTGCGCGACGCCAAGCTCTACGAGATCGGCGCGGGCACCAGCGAAATCCGCCGGATGCTGATTGGCCGCGAACTGTTCGAGGAAACGGCCTGATCCGGCCGGTGACTGACATGCGCCGTATCTCCACCAATTCCGAGTTCGAAAAGACCGCCGGGTATTCCCGCGCGGTGGTGGATGATGACTACGTCCATGTCTCGGGAACGACGGGCTTCGACTACGAGACCATGACCATCTCCGACGATGCGACGGAGCAGGCGCACCAGGCCTTCCGCAACATCGCGCGCACGCTGGCCGCCGCACGCTGCTCCTTCGCGGACCTTGTGCGGGTGGTCTATTACATGCCGCAGCGGGACGACTTCGCGGTGCTGGCCCCGGTCTTCAAGCAGTATCTCGGGCCGAACCCGCCCGCCGCGACCGCGGTGGTGGCCGACCTGATCGACCCGCGCATCCGCATCGAGATCGAGGCGACGGCGCGCCGTCCCAACCCGAAACCGAACACCGGGAGTTCGTGACATGCCCAGTGTCCTCATCATCGGCGCCAGCCGGGGCATCGGCCTGGGCTTCGTGCGCGACTATGCCGCCGACGGCTGGGAGGTCCATGCGACCACCCGCGACATCGGCGATCCCGGCGACCTGGCGGATATTTCCGGCAATGTGTCGCTGTACCAGTTGGAGGTCCGCAACAAGGATCAGATCGCCGCGCTGGCCGGGGCATTCGAGGGGCGGGGCATCGACCTGCTGATCCACAATGCGGGCGTGCTGCGCGGGGTGAGCCGCGACGAGATGATGGCGATCAACGCCGACGCGCCCTTCGACGTGGTGAGTGCCCTGCTGCCGGCTGTCGAGCGCGGTGACGGTAAGAAAATCGCTATCCTGACCAGCCAGATGGGCGCGCGGAACGGCGGCCGCACACCGTCCGCTGACTACGGTGCATCCAAATGCGCGCTCAACGACCGCTTTCGCGAGACCGAGCCCGAGTGGCGGGCGATGGGCATCACGGCGGTGGTGTTCCACCCGGGCTGGGTCGCGACGGACATGGGCGGGCGCGGCGCGCCGGTCAGCGTCGATGAAAGTGTCAGCGGCATGCGCCGGACCATCGCCGGACTGTCGCCGTCGGACTCCGGCAAGTTCCTGACCTGGAAAGGCACGGAGCATCCGTGGTGAACCGGCTCGCGTTCTACGGGAAGGTGGCATGCTCACCGCAGCGATAATCGGCGCCAGCCGCGGCATCGGGCTGGAACTCGCGCGGCACTATGCCGGCGCGGGCTGGCGGGTGCATGCGACGACCCGCACGCCGGAAAACCCGGGCGAACTCGGTGCGCTGAAGGGCTATGTGCGCCTGCATCACCTCGACGTGCGCAATGACACCCATATCGCGCGTCTCGCGGACGAACTGTCACGCGTGGCCATCGACGTCCTGATCCACAACGCCGGGGTGCTGGGCAGTCGCGGGCGTGCGGGGCCGGACGAGACGGCCGAGACCATGCGCATCAACGCCGAAGCACCCATTGCAACGGTGTCCGCGCTGCTGGACCCGTTGGAGGTCGGTTCGCAAAAGAAGGTCGCAATCATGTCGAGCATTCAGGGTTCGGGCCGCCCGCGTCCGCAAAGCCCCGACCTCTACGGAGATTCGAAGGGCGAACTGAACCGGCGGTTTCGCGAGGTCGAACCTGACTGGCGCAGGCGGGGCATTACCGCCGTCGCACTGCATCCGGGCTATGTGCGCACCGACATGACGGGCGCGCACGCGTCACTTTCGCCGGAGGAATCTGTCGCGGGAATCCGCGATGTTCTGGAACATTTGGGACCCGCCGACGCGGGACGTTTTCTCGATTACAGGGGCAGGGATGTCGCATGGTAGATCCGATCGACAGGCTGATCGCGGGGTTTCGCGGGTTTCGCGCGCGCTACTATGAGCAGCGGCCCGAACGCATGCAGGAGCTCGCCCGGGAGGGCCAGTCCCCGGAAGTCATGCTGATTGCGTGTTCGGACTCGCGTGTCGATCCGGCATTGCTGCTGGGTTCTGAACCGGGTGAACTCTTCATCGTACGCAACGTGGCCAACCTGGTCCCGCCCTACGGACCCGATGACGGGCACCACGGCACCAGCGCGGCGCTGGAGTTCGCCGTCCGCGATCTGCAAGTGAAGCACATCGTGATCCTCGGTCATTCCATGTGCGGCGGTGTTCAGGCGCTGCGCGCGGCCATGTCGGGCGAGCCGCCGTCACGCGAGTTTATTGCACCATGGATGGAGATCGCGGCGGAGGCCTGCCCCTGCGGCGCGGATGGCGAGGTGCCGGAGCAATCCAAGGTCGAGCGTGACGGCATCCGCATCTCGCTGCGCAATCTCATCACCTTCCCCTGGATCGCCGACAAGGTTTCCTCGGGTGAATTGGGCCTTCATGGCTGGTGGATCGACCTTGATGGCGGGAGGCTGTGCGCTGTGCAACCCGAAGGCAAGGGACTGCGTGAGCTTGTAGGCGGAGCAGATGCCGCTGACTGACGAACAGGTCATGGTCCGCGACATGGCGCGGGCTTTCGCGGCGGAGCAGCTGGCGCCGAATGCTGCCGCGTGGGACCGCGACGGGGTCTTTCCGGCCGATGCCCTGAAAGGCATGGCCAAACTCGGCCTGCTCGGCATGGTCGTGCCGGAGAAATGGGACGGCGCGGGCGCGGACACGCTGACCCACGCTGTTGCCCTGGAGGAGATCGCGGCGGGTGACGGCGCGTGCTCCACCATCATGGCCGTACACAATTCGGTCGCCTGCCTGCCGGTCCTGAACTTCGGCTCGTCCGACCAGCAGGAGCGCTTCCTGCGCCCGCTGGCGAAGGGGGAGATGCTTGGGGCCTTTGCCCTGACCGAGCCGGGCGCGGGCTCGGACGCGGGGGCCATCAGGACACGTGCGGAAAAGCGCGGCAACACCTACGTTCTCAACGGTACCAAGCAGTTCATCACGTCCGGCAAGAACGCCGATGTGGTGATCGTCTTTGCCAAGACCGACCCCGAGGCGGGCGGTCGCGGCATGAGCGCCTTCATCGTGCCGACCGATACGCCGGGCTACCGGGTGGCATCGGTCGAGCACAAGATGGGCCAGCGCGCGTCGGACACCTGCCAGCTCGTCTTCGAGGACATGGAACTTACCCCCGACCTGTTGCTGGGACAGGAAGGCGAAGGCTACCGGATCGCGCTGTCGAACCTCGAGGGCGGGCGCATCGGAATCGCGGCCCAGGCCATCGGTATGGCGCGCGCGGCCTATGAGCATGCGGTCGCATACGCAAAAGAGCGCGAGACCTTCGGCAAGGCGATCATCGAGCATCAGGCGGTGGTGTTTCGGCTGGCCGAGATGCGCACGAAGATCGAGGCGGCGCGCCAGCTCACATGGCACGCCGCGCGGCTGCGCGATGCGGGCACGCCCTGCCTGACCGAGGCGGCCATGGCGAAACTCTATGCTTCCGAGATGGCCGAGGAGGTCTGCTCCGACGCCATCCAGGTCCATGGCGGCTACGGCTACCTGCAGGACTTCCCGGTCGAGCGCATCTACCGCGATGTCCGGGTGACGAAGATCTACGAAGGCACCAGCGACATTCAGAAACTGATCATCGGCCGCGATATCGCAGCCACATGAAAACTCCCTCATGCTGAGCATGTCGAAGTATGAGGCCTCGTCCTTCGTCAGGCTCAGGACGAGGGTGGCTTAAGAAAGGGAAGAGTATGTCCAACACACCCGTCGAATTCTTTTTCGACTTCAACAGCCCCTACAGCTACATCGCGGCGCATCTCATCGAGGATCTTGCGGCGAAGCATGGCCGGTCCGTGGACTGGAAGCCGTTCCTGCTCGGTGCGGTGTTCGAGGTGACAGGCTCCAGGCCGCTGCCGCAGGTGCCCATGAAGGGTGAGTACGCGGCGCGCGATTTCGCTCGCTCGGCCCGCTTCCACGACGTGGACTACAATCCGCCGGCCAAGCACCCGTTCTCGCCGACCGCCGCCTCGCGCGCGGTCTATTGGGCGAAGGCGCAAAATCCGGCGGATGCGGCGAAGATGGGCCTCGCACTGTTCCAGGCCGTGATGCGCGATGCGCGCGATATCTCCAGCCCCGATGCGGTGGCCGACATCGCCGCCGAGGCCGGGTTCGACCGCGATGCCGTGGCGGAAGGCATCCAGGACGCGGCGGTGAAGGCGATGCTGAAAGACGGCACCGACGACGCGATCGCGCGCAACATCTTCGGCGCGCCGTTCATCGTCGTGGACGGCGAGGCCTTCTGGGGCGTGGACCGGCTCGACATGGTCGAGAAGTGGCTCGAGACCGGCGGCTGGTAGGCACCCGGCCGTGACGAAGTTCCGCAGACGCACCCCCACCCCGACCCTCCCCCATCAAGGGGGAGGGAGTGGTTACGTGTGCGCTGCAGGAAATAAGTCCTCCCCCTTGATGGGGGAGGATTTAGGTGGGGGTGGGACGCACCGGCGTTTGCCGGGGTTTGCGGAAGGCCTACACGCAGCGGAAAGTGGCGTCGATCAGGGCCTCGGTCCGGTCGCCCACGGACGCACCTGCGCACTGGTAGTTGTTGACGGTGCAGAAGGACAGGTTGCGCTCCATGTCGGCGAAGACGATGGGGCCGCCCAGCCCGTGATGGCCGAAGGCCTCGGGGTTCGGGCCCATCGGCACCCAGCCGGGCTTGTTCTTGAAGAAGCCCATGGCCATGCGGAAGGGCCGCTCATAGGTGCCGTCGGCTTCCTCTTCCCATTGCTGGGTCTGGGCCCGCATCAGGGCCTCGCGCGACAGCAGGCGCACGCCGTTCAGCTCACCGCCGTTGGCCAGCGCGGCGTAGATCTTTGCGATGCCGCGCGCGTCGCCATGGCCGCCGAAGGACATGATCGGGGCCATACGGAACTTCTTCGAATTGATGACGTCGGGCGTGTAGGGCTTCGGCACCACCGTCCAGGCCTTCGCGGCCGAGGAATTGGCGCTGGTGCCCTTGGCGACCTGCTCGTTCACCGCCGGGGGTGGGTTGACGTTGGCGCAGCGCGCGACGGCCTCTTCCGGCATGCCGATGTGGAAATCGACGCCGCCCAGCGGTTCGTGCACTTCGGTGCGCAGGAACTCCTGCGCCATGGCGCCGGTCACGCGGCGGACCACCTCGCCGTTGAGGAAGCCGTAGTTGACGGTGTTGTAGGCGCCGAGGGTTTCGGGCGGCCAGCCGGGCTCCTGCAGTTCCAGCGCGCGGATCATCGCCTCGTAGTCATAGAGGTCGCCTTCCTTGCCGTGGACGTTCCAGGTCAGCCCGCACCAGTGGGACAGGATGTGGCGCACCAGAATGTTGCGCTTCTCCTCGCCGCCTTTCAGGAACTCCGGCCAGTAGTCGGCCACCGGCGCTTCCAGGTCGATCTTGCCACGGTCGGCCAGCATGTGGACCGACAGCGCCACCAGCGACTTGGCCAGCGAGTACACCATGGTGATGGTGTTTTCCTGCCATTCCTGCGCGCGGTCGGCATCGGTGTGGCCGCCCCACAGATCGACGACCTTTTCACCGTTGTGATAGACACAGACGGCCCCGCCGATTTCGTCCCGCTCTGTGAAGTTTTTCACGAACTCGTCGCGCACGTCGCTGAACTGCGATGCGCATTCCCCTGCGATGGGGACGTCCTGCTGGCTCATGCTGTGTTCCTCCCGGACGGCCTTGCGGGCCGTTCTCTTGGAAGGATGATAGCGCGAAAGCCCGGGCCTGTCCGGTCAGTTGGTATCGGTGCCCGACAGCACGTCCAGGAACAGGCTGGCGTCGATGTTGCCGCCCGACAGCACTACGCCCGCCGTCCGGTCCGGCAGGGCCGCGCGTTCCTTCATCAGCCCGGCCAGCGCCGCCGCGCCCGCGCCCTCGGCGATGTTGTGGGTCGCCCGGTAGTAGAGCCGGATCGCGGCACGGATATCGTCCTCGCTGACCGTGATGACGCGCGCGGCGTGCCGGCAGATGACAGGCACGGCATCCGCAGCGGGCACCCTGCAGGCCAGACCGTCCGCAAATGTGTCGGCGGAATTGGTCGAGACCGGCTCACCCTTCGCGAAGGACAGGGCGTAGGCGGGCGCGTTCTCCGCCACTACGCCGACGATCTCGGTCGTCAGCCCCAGCGCCTCGCGCGCGGCGATGCAGCCGGTGATGCCGGAGCCCAGTCCGATCGGGACGTACAGCGTGTCGATTTCCGGTGCGGCGGACAGCAGTTCCATGCCGTAGGTGGCGACGCCGTGGGCCAGGTCCATCGCATAGGATGGCACCATTTCCAGCCCGCGTTCGTCCGCCAGCCCGGCCGTGTACTCCAACGCGGCCCGGAAATCATGCCCGTGCTCGATCAGCTCTGCGCCGAAGGCCCGCATGGCGGCGTTCTTCTCGGTGGAGTTGCCTTCGGGTACGACGATGGTGGCCGTGATGCCGTTGGCGCGTGCGGCGAAGGCGATGGATTGTCCGTGATTGCCCCGCGTGGCGGCGACGACGCCCGCGACCCCGGGCCGGGTGCGGCGCAGGTCCGCCATATAGGCCAGCCCGCCGCGCACCTTGAAGGCGCCGATGGGCGTGTGGTTCTCATGCTTGACCCACACGGTCGTGCCCGCCGCCTCGCAGATCAGCGGCCAGACATACTGGGGCGTCGGCGGCATCGCCGCATAGACGGTCTCCGCCGCGCTTTCGATTTCGGCTCTGGTGGGCAGTTCAAGCATTGGATGCTTCTATCACAGGAGATGAGGCCATGACCGTTCTCAAATCCGCACTCGATACTGGCTCGGACCTGTTCGCGGAGAACACGGCCGCGATGCAGTCGGTTGTGGGCGACCTGCGCGAGAAGGCCGCACAGATCGAGCAGGGCGGCGGGGAGCGCGCGCGTGAACGCCACCTTTCCCGTGGCAAGCTGCTGCCCCGCGATCGCATCGACACGCTGCTGGATGAAGGCTCACCCTTCCTGGAGTTCTCCCAGTTCGCGGGATGGGAGATGTATGAGGACGTGATCCCGGCGGGCGGCATCCTGACGGGCATCGGGCGGGTGTCGGGCCGTGAATGCGTGATCGTCGTGAACGACGCCACGGTGAAGGGCGGGACGTACTATCCGGTCACCGTGAAAAAGCACCTGCGCGCGCAGGAGATCGCGCGGCAGAACAACCTTCCGTGCATCTATCTGGTCGATTCCGGCGGCGCGAACCTGCCCCAGCAGGACGAGGTGTTTCCCGACCGCGACCATTTCGGTCGCATCTTCTACAACCAGGCCACCATGTCGGCGGAGGGCATTCCCCAGATCGCCGCCGTGATGGGCTCGTGCACCGCGGGCGGCGCCTATGTGCCCGCCATGTCGGATGAGGCCGTGATCGTGAAGGAGCAGGGCACGATCTTCCTGGCCGGTCCGCCGCTGGTGAAGGCGGCGACGGGGGAGGTGGTCTCGGCGGAAGACCTTGGCGGGGCGGATGTGCACACGCGCACCAGCGGTGTCGCGGACCACCTGGCGAACGACGACACCCACGCGCTCGCCATCGTGCGGAATATCGTCGCCAACCTGAACCGGCCCAAGCGCGTCGATCTGGAGACCCGTCCGTCCGCCGATCCGCTCTATGGACCGGAGGAACTCTACGGTGTGGTCAACGCCGATATCCGCAAGCCCTATGACGTGCGCGAGGTGATCGCGCGCATCGTGGATGGTTCGCAGTTCGACGAGTTCAAGGCGTTGTACGGCGAGACGCTGGTGACGGGCTTCGCCCATATCTTCGGCTACCCGGTCGGGATCGTCGCCAACAACGGCATCCTGTTTTCGGAATCGGCGCTCAAGGGCGCGCACTTCGTGGAGCTGTGTTCGCAGCGGGGCATTCCGCTGATTTTCCTGCAGAACATCTCCGGCTTCATGGTCGGCCAGAAGTACGAGACCGGCGGCATCGCCAAGGACGGCGCGAAGATGGTGACCGCAGTCGCCTGCGCCAACGTGCCCAAGTTCACCGTCATCATCGGCGGCAGCTTCGGGGCCGGCAATTACGGCATGTGCGGACGCGCCTACAGCCCGCGTTTCCTGTGGATGTGGCCCAATGCGCGCATCTCGGTGATGGGCGGGACCCAGGCGGCCAACGTGCTGGGACAGGTCCGGCGCGACGGTCTGGAGGCGCGCGGCGAGGAATGGAGCGCGGAGGCCGAGGAAGAATTCAAGCGGCCGATCCGCGAACAGTATGAGCATCAGGGCCACCCGTACTACGCCAGTGCGCGCCTGTGGGACGACGGGATCATCGACCCGGCCGACACACGCCGTATTCTGGGACTGGGGATATCGGCCGCGCTCAATGCGCCCATCGCGCCGACGAAGTTCGGCGTCTTTAGGATGTGATGCGATGAGCAGTGACGCACTGAGACTCGAGAAATCAAACGGCGTCGCCTATGTCGTGATGGCGCGCCCCGAAAAGCACAATGCGTTCGACGACGAGCTGATTGCCGGCCTGACCGAAATCTTCGAGGCGGTCGGGCAGGATGACGGTGTCCGCGTCGTGGTGCTGGGCGGCGAGGGCCGAAGTTTTTCCGCCGGAGCCGATCTCGGCTGGATGGCGCGCATGGCTGACTATTCTGAGGCTGAGAACCTGGAGGATGCGCGCCGGCTCGCGCACATGATGCGGGCCCTCAACGAGATGCCCAAGCCGACGGTGGCGCGTGTGCATGGCGCCGCCATCGGCGGCGGTGTGGGCCTCGTCGCGGCCTGCGATATCGCGATTGCGTCCGAGAAGGCGCTGTTCTGCCTGTCGGAAGTGCGACTGGGCCTGATTCCCGCGGTGATCAGCCCTTATGTGGTCGAGGCCATCGGGGCGCGCGCGGCGCGGCGGTATTTCCAGACAGCCGAGCGTTTCGATGCGCAGACGGCACGCCGTCTCGGGCTGGTGCATGAGGTCGTGAAGGACAAGGCGCTCGATGGCGGTATCGATGAGATCGTCGATATGCTCCAGCGCAATGGCCCGGCGGCGATGGCCGCCGCGAAAGACCTGATCCGGCGCGTATCGTCGGGTCCGGTTGATGAAGCCATGGTGGGCGATACCGCGGAGCGGATCGCCGACATCCGTGCAACAGAAGAGGGACGGGAAGGCGTCCGGGCATTTCTGGACAAGAGGGAGCCGGCATGGCGCACGAAGATCACACAGTCCTGACAGGCGGTATCACGCGCCGGGGGTGGTTTGGCGCGGCGCTGTTCTCGGCGGTCATCATCCTGCTGGTCGCGGTGGGTGCGACGGATTCCGTCGGCTGGCTGACATTGATCATTCTCGTTGCAACCTTCGGTGCGACGGGGTTCTTCCTCTGGCTTTTTCCGGGCAGCCGCTTCTTCGTCCTGACCTTCGCCAACTCGCTGGCGATCTACACCAGCATCTACCTGTTTCTTCGGCAGGCGAATTTCGATGCCGCCGCCGGCTGGGCCGTGGGTGTCGGATATCTGTCGCCGATCTATGTCTTCATGGTCGGTGTGTGGCTGCAGCGCGAGAGTATCCGGAAACTGTCGCATGAGGAGGAGATGCGGCGCCGCCCGGTGCTGGGGCACAAGTTCATGTGGATCATTCCGATGACCGCGCTGTCGATCCTGACCTTTAGTATCCCGCGCATCGGCTTCGAGGCCGGGTCCCAGAGTGTGATCCTTGTGGTAGCGATGGGTGTGGTGAGCGGTTTTGTCGGGCTGGCCTGCCGACAGATCAGTCTTTTCCTGATCGATACAGGTCTGATGTTCGACCATTTTTTCATCCGGATTGGTCGCCTGTTCCGCCCGGCCTTCGCCTTCCTGACGCTCTACTCGTTCATCGTGATCGTGTTCGCGATGGTGTTCCGGATCATGGACCGCCTGTCGCCGGATCCGATTTTCCTGATCGATGCCAGGCCGGCGCCGATCGGCTTCACCGAGAGCCTGTATTTCTCCCTGATCACCATGTCCACGGTAGGGTATGGCGACATCACCCCGGCGGACGAGGCCGTCCGCATCGCGGCGGCGATCGAGGTGGTTCTGGGAATCCTGCTCTTCCTCTTCGGCTTCGCTGAAATCATGCGTTATGCGCGCGAGCCGGTCCGGCACCTGGATGAATCGAATGATTGAACGCCTGCTTGTCGCCAACCGGGGAGAGATCGCGGTGCGCGTGGCGCGCACGGCGAAACTGCTCGGGCTCCACGTCATCGCGGTCTATTCCGACGCCGATGCGCACGCGATGCATGTCGCGGTAGCGGACGAGGCGATCCGGATCGGGCCCGAGGCCGCCGCGCAAAGTTATCTGGATATCGAGGCCGTGATCGGTGCGGCCCGTGCATCCGGTGCCGACGCCATCCATCCCGGCTACGGCTTCCTGTCGGAGAATGCGCGCTTTGCCGAGGCATGCGCGGCGGCAGGGATCGCCTTCGTGGGACCGAGCGCGAATGCCATGCGCACGATGGGCGACAAGGCTGCCTCGAAGGTGGCGATGGAAGCGGCAGGTGTTCCGCTGGTGCCGGGCTATCACGGGGAGGGTCAGGACCCGGTCGTGCTGGCGGACGCGGCGGGCGAAATCGGCTATCCGGTTCTCATCAAGGCGTCAGCGGGCGGCGGCGGCCGCGGCATGCGGATTGTGAATGGAGCCGCGGACTTCGACGCCGCGCTCGAGTCCGCAAAACGCGAGGCGCAGGGCGCGTTCGGCGATGACCGCGTGCTGATCGAGAAGTACCTGACGACCCCGCGCCATATTGAGGTCCAGGTGTTCGGGGACACCCACGGAAACGCCATTCACCTGTTCGAGCGAGACTGCTCGCTGCAGCGGCGCTATCAGAAGGTGATCGAGGAGGCTCCCGCGCCCGGCATGTCCGAAGCGCGCCGTGAGGAGATCGGTGCGGCAGCGGTCGCTGCGGCACGGGCCATCGACTATGCTGGTGCGGGCACCGTGGAATTCATCGTCGATGCCTCCGAGGACGGTGCCAACGGTCCTTTCTACTTCATGGAAATGAACACGCGCCTGCAGGTCGAGCACCCCGTGACCGAGTACATCACCGGCCTCGATCTGGTGGCGTGGCAGCTCGCAGTGGCCGATGGATATGCGCTGCCGTTGCGCCAGGACGAGGTCGCTCTCAACGGCCATGCCATCGAGGCGCGGCTCTATGCCGAGGATCCGGCGCGCGATTTCCTGCCGTCGCCGGGGCATGTGGTGGCATTCGAGGTGCCCGAAACCGGTGAAGAAGTTCGCATCGATACCGGAGTGCGGACTGGTGACGACATTGCCGTCGCCTACGATCCGATGATTGCCAAGGTCGTTGCGCACGGCGTGGACCGGGATGCCGCGATTGCGAATCTCGACCGCGCCCTGGCGGAACTCGTCTGCGCGGGCCCGACCACCAATCAGGCCTTCCTGCGCCGGGCGGTGACGCATCCCGGTTTTGTCGCGGCGCGGCTCGATACAGGATTCATCGGCCGCCACGAGGCGGAACTGGTCGGGGAGCGGGACGAAGGACTGCGCTCGGCTCTGCTGTCGGCCATCGCCCATCTGCTCGAAACACGAACCCGGGTGGCGCGCGAACGCTCCGCCGCGTACGGCGAGGCGGATACGCCGTGGGCGGACACCGGGAACTGGCGTGCGAACCTACGCGCGCGCGAGGTGCTTCGCATGCGCCGCGGCGATGAGGAGCATGCCGCGGAGGTTCGCCACGAAGGCGCGAGTGTCTCAGTCAGCTTTGAGGACGGCACCGCGATGCGCCTGCCGGACGACATGCCGCACGGTTGGCGCGTGATCCCCGGCGGTCATGTGCTTCACGTGATTTCGGGCGGGATGCAGTATAGCTTCGAACAGATCGTGACCGTCGATGTCGCGGATTCCCGGTCGGGCGGGGCGGGAAACCTCAACGCCCCTATGCCGGGCAAGGTGGTGCGCGTGTCCGTGTCGCCGGGCGACCGGGTCTCGCGCGGCCAGACGCTGTTGGTCCTGGAAGCGATGAAGATGGAGCATGCGATCACCGCTCCGGCGGATGGCGTGGTGAGCGAGGTCTTTCACGCTGACGGCGATCAGGTGACCGAGGGCGCGGAACTGCTGCGACTCGATGCGGAGGAGAACGGGGAATGAGCCGTCCTGACCATGTCACGATTGTTGATGTCGGCCCGCGTGACGGCCTGCAGGCCGAGGCGACGGTCGTGCCGACGGCGGCCAAGATCGAATTGATTGACCGGTTGTCCGCGGCCGGAGTGCCGTCGGTGGAGGCGGGCGCGTTCGTTTCTCCGAAATGGGTGCCGCAGATGGCCGATACTGCCGATGTGTTGGCCGGAATCCACCGAAAACCCGGCACGCGTTATCCGGTCCTTGTGCCGAACGAAAAGGGGCTTGAACGCGCGCTGGAATGCGATGTCGCGGAAATCGCGATTTTCGGCGCGGCGTCCGAGACCTTCTCCCAGAAGAACATCAATTGCTCGATCACCGAAAGCCTCGACCGGTTTCGACCGGTCGCCGAAACAGCGTTGAAGCAGGGGTTGCGGGTCCGCGGCTACATATCCTGTGTCCTGGGGTGTCCGTACGAGGGCGACGTCGATGTTGCCCGGGTGGTGCAGGTCGCGCGCGAACTGGACGCGATGGGCTGCTACGAGGTGAGCCTGGGTGACACTATCGGGGTCGGTACCCCGGTGCGCGCACGCGCCATGATCGATGCGGTGGCCATGGCCGTCCCGGTGGAGCGCCTGGCACTGCATTTCCACGACACCTACGGCCAGGCGCTGGCGAACATCCTTGCATGTCTCGAGGCCGGCGTTGCTTGTGTGGATGCAGCGGTGGCCGGGCTCGGCGGGTGTCCCTATGCACCGGGTGCGTCCGGTAATGTCGCGACGGAAGACGTCGTTTACATGCTTCACGGTATGGGGATTCGTACGGGAATCGATCTTCAGGCGCTTGTCGCGGCCGGAACCGCCATCAGCGGCGTACTGGGTCGTGAACCGGCGTCAAAAGTGGGACGTGCCATGAGTGTAAAGCCCCGAGGGTGACAGGAACCCCGGCACACATAAACAATTTGGCAACCATTCAAGGCTAGCTTTATCCGGACCGAAAATCATCCGCCTCCGGATGGTAAGGGCTGAAAGGCTGCCGCGTGGCATATCGCCTAGAGCATTTGCGGATTCTGATTGTCGACGACAACGCTCATATCAGGCAGTTGTTGCGAACGATACTGCACGCTGTGGGCATCATAAATATCGATATTGCCGAGGATGGTGTTCTCGGCTTCGAGGCCTTCTGCCGACTCAAATACGACCTCGTGTTTACCGACTACCAGATGGAGCCGCTGAGCGGGATCGACCTTACCGATCTGATCCGGACCTCCAAGAAAAGCCCGAATCCCTACACCCCGATCATCATGATCTCTGCCTACAGCGACGAGAGCCGCGTGCAAAAGGCGCGTGATCACGGCGTAACGGAGTTCCTCGCGAAACCGTTCACCGTCGAGCGTCTGCTCAGCCGCCTGGAAAAGGTGATCGAGGAGCCGCGGCCGTTTGTGAAGACAGACACGTATTTCGGACCGGATCGGCGCCGCAAGCAGGATCCGACCTATGGTGGGCCTGAGCGTCGCTCTAACGAACTGGAGATGGTTGACGTCTCCGTGCGCGACTTGTCTGAGCAACAACGCGCTGCACTACGCGCCAGCCGCGAATCCGCCGACAAGATCGCGAGCGACTAACGCTCCTTTAACCGCCTACGGCTAATGTTATGCGGTTCGTGGATCGACACACCGCATGAGGACGTGATGGCAGAGGAAAGCCGGGGCAACAACGGTACCTACCAACTCATTACACCGCCGAACCTTTTAAAAGTGAAGGTCGGCAACAGTGACGGTGCGCCCGGATTCGATCTAAAGGCAATCGAGCTGGCGACGGGGGCAGTCGATAATCTTGCGGACGAATTCGAGGAGCGCCTGAAGCTCGAAACGGCGCTGATTACGAAGCTTTCGAAGGATATGGACGCGAATCCCGACAGGGCGGAGCGGCTTGCCAAGAAAATTGTCCGTATTGCGCGGGACATCGGCGGCCTTGGTTCGACCTACGGGTACGAACTGATTTCCGACGCCTGTGAATCCCTGTGCCGGTATTTCGAGCTGATCGGGGCGCCAAACCGAGCGAGCGGGGAGGTTGTGCGTGCGCACACAGAAGCCATGCGGGCCGTAATGAACAACAGGGTGCGAGGTGATGGCGGTGATCTTGGAAAAGAGCTGGTCAACAGTCTTGATGGCCTTGTCGATCGCATGATCTAGGCGCATGGGCGGGGCCGGCACCGGCTCGGTTCACCACCACTTCTCCGGCTGCTATGTTCACGGCATGGCCGTACACCTCATCAAGCTCGCGGTGGGGATCGATTCCGTCGATCACCTGCGCGAACGCCAGAAGCAACGAATCGCAGACAACAAGGCCGCCGGAAATGGTGCGCTCTTACGAATTCTGACTCGCAACACGCCGCGCCGTGCCGATGAACTCGTGGACGGGGATGGCTCGCTCTACTGGGTCGTGCGTGGCCAGATTCTGGTGCGCCAGAGGATCACGAAAATCGAGCCGGCGACCGGGAATGACGGCACGCCGCGTTGCGCGATCCATCTCGACCGCAAGCTCGTGCGGGTGCGCCCCCGGCGGTCGCGCCCCTTCCAGGGCTGGCGTTATCTGGAAACCGATAGCGCGCCGGTGGATTTGCCACATGGGGCCGAAGCAGGCAGCGAGCCGCCCCCTGAAATGGCTGACGAACTGCGGGAATTGGGCCTGATTTAGGCCTACCGCCGCCAATTTTGTTATTGAGAACTATTCGCATCGACGCTATGTTCGTCCCAGAGGAACGATGCGATGTATGTCTGTATCTGCAATGCCGTGCGCGAATCCGAAATCGAGCAGGTGATCGCCGAAGGCGTTCGCGACGTCGAAGCAGTGTACGAGGCGCTGGACGTGGAGCCGCAGTGCGGCACCTGCCGGGCCTATATTCGCGAAATGATGGCCGAGGTGCCGTCCGCGGTTCCTTCCGTGACATCGGCGAAGGCCAATCCGGAACTCGCCGCCTGACCTTTGTGCAACTGCTTCGCAGTTGCGCAAATCCATGTAAAACAACGGATTATTCTTCCAATCTGACGGGCGGCGCCTATATTCAGGGCGCACCGAATTCAGAAGGGACGTGCCACCATGATGCGCAGCGCCAAGGTCTTTGAGGCTCTGAACAAGATCCTCACCAACGAAATGACGGCGATCAACCAGTACTTCCTGCACTCGCGCATGTTGAAGGACTGGGGATTCGAGAAGCTCGGCGAGTACGAATTCAAGGAATCCGTCGATGAGATGAAGCACGCCGACGTGCTCATTGAGCGCATCCTGTTTCTCAACGGCCTTCCGAACCTTCAGGATCTCCACCGGCTGCGTATCGGTGAGAATGTGAAGGAAATGCTTGAGTGCGATCTGGCGCTCGAAGAGGCGGCGATCCCTGAACTGCGCGAGGCCATCGCACTGTGCGAAGCCGAGACGGATTTCGTCAGCCGCGACCTGCTCAGCGATATCCTCGAGAACGAGGAAGAGCACCTCGATTATCTGGAAACCCAGCTCGAACTTGTCGAGAAGATGGGGATCGAGAACTACCTGCAGTCGCAGGTCTGACCCACTCTATTCTCTAGTCGTCGCCCGCACCGGCCGCCGGTACGGCGGGTGTCAGCGTGGCCGCGCCGCCGAATCCCGAGCGGCGGGAGCGCTGTTCCTGCGCGCTGCGCATGGCGCGGCTCAGCAGGATGACCGGCACAATCCCCGCGATCACGATGGTCAGCGCGGACAGCGCGCTCTGTTCGAGCAGTTCGTCCGAGGCGAACTGATAGACGTGGGTGGCCAGTGTATCGAAGTTGAACGGCCGCAGGATCAGCGTGGCCGGCAGTTCCTTCATGCTGTCCACGAACACAATGGTGGCCGCGGCGATCAGGCTGCCGCGGATCAGGGGCAGATGAATGCGCCACAGGGTTCGGACCGGCCCCGCGCCAAGGCTGCGCGCGGCCATATCCATGGTCGGCTGGATCTTGCCCAGGCTGGCCTCGACCGCGCCGAAGCCAACGGCCAGGAAGCGCACCACATAGGCGAAAACCAGGATGAACATCGTCCCGCTGAGCAGGAGGCCGGTGGAAACGCCGAACCAGTCGCGCATGAGCGCATCGACGGCGTTGTCGAACCGGGCGAAGGGCACCAGAACCCCGACTGCCAGGACTGCGCCCGGTACCGCGTAGCCAAGCAGCGAGATACGCGAGAGAACCCCGAACGCCGGGCCGGACAGGCGGCGGCCGTAGGCGAGGAAGACGGCGATGGCGACCGCCGTGACGGCGGCCAACGTGGCGAGTAGCAGACTGTTGCGCGCAAAGCCGAAGAAGGCCGCATTCCAGGATTCGTCAAAGAACACGATCGCGTGCCGTGTCAGCACCCCGGCGGGGATCACAAAACCCAGCAGGATCGGCAAGGCGCAGGCGAAAGCCGCGGTCTCGCGTGCGGCACCGCGCAGCTCGTACCGGCGTGGTTTGACCTGGCGGCTTGAGGTGTTGTGGTAGCGGCGGCCCTTGCGACCGATGCGTTCGAGGGTCACCAGCACGACAACGAAGGCGAGCATCACGAGCGCGATCTGCGCCGCGCCGCCGGCGTTGCCCATTCCGAGCCACACGTTGAACACCGAGACGGTCAGTGTGTTGACCGCGAAGTAATCGACCGTGCCGAAGTCGGCGAGTGTTTCCATAAGTGCCAGCGCGACCCCGACGACGATGGCCGGGCGGGCCAGCGGCATGGCCACCTGCAGGAAGGTGCGCCACGGGCTGCGCCCGAGGGTGCGGCTCGCCTCCAGCACGCTGGCCGATTGCTCGAGGAAGGCCGCACGGGCCAGCAGATAGACATAGGGGTAGAGGACGAAAGACATGACGAAGATCGCCCCGCCCATGGAACGGATTTCCGGGAACCAGTAGTCGCGCTTGGTCTGCCAGCCGAAAATGTCCCGTAACAGGCCCTGGACGGGACCCGCGAACTCCATGATGTCGGTATAGACGAAGGCGACGATATAGGCGGGCACCGCGAGGGGGAGGAGCAGTGCCCATTCGAAGATCCGCCGACCGGGGAACTCGCAGGTGGCGACCAGCCAGGCCGTACCCGTGCCGATCAGGAACACGCCCAGACCGTTTCCGGCCATGAGCACCAGCGTGTTCCAGCTGTGCCGGGGCAGGATCGTCGTCGCGAGGTGAGGCCAGATGTTCTCGCTGGGGAACAGCGCGATCCAGGCGATCGCCAGCAGCGGCGCGGAGACAATGGCGGCCACGACCGCGCCGCCAAGAATCCAGACGCGCCCCGCTCGGGGGCGCGCCTGTACCAGCGGTATCGAAATGCGGACGGTGTCCGTCATGCGGTCATGGCCTCTGGGCCCCGGCCTAGTCGTTGTAGCCGACTTCGTTGACCAGCTTCACGGCGGTTGCGCGGTTTTCGGCGACCTTGTCCAGATTCAGGGAATCCGGGTGAAGCTCGCCCATCGAACGGAGCAGGCCCGACTGCGGAACACCCGCGACGATCGGGTACTCGTAGTTCTGCTCGGCGTACATCTGCTGGGCGAGATCGCCGGCCAGGAACTCCATCAGCTTGACGGCGTTGTCCTTGTTCGGGGACGCCTTGGTCAGCGCCATACCGGAAATGTTCACATGGGTGCCGTCGCCGCCGAGGGTCGGGAATACCGGGTACACCGCCTGCGCCCAGGCGGCCTGCTCCTCGGTCTCCAGCATCTTGCCGTAGTAGTAGTTGTTCCCCAGGGAGATGTCGCACTCGCCTTCCTTGATCGCCTTGACCTGGGCCCGGTCGTTGCCCTGGGGCTTGCGGGCGAGGTTGGCCTTTACGCCGCGCAGCCATTCCCCGGCTTTTTCCTCGCCATAGTGGGCGATCATCGCGGCGGTGAGTGCCACCTGATAGACGTGCGTGCCCGAGCGGGTGCAGATGCGGCCCTTCCACTTCGGATCGGCAAGTTCTTCGTAGGACTTGGGGGCGTCGGCGGTCGATACGCGGTCACGCGAGACATAGAGGATGCGCGCACGCTGGGTGAGGCCCCACCAGTGACCCTGGTCCTGATGGAACGAGGCCGGGATCGCGGCTTTCAGCTTGTCGGTTTCGACGCCCTGGGTGACCCCGGCGTCATAGGCGTCGGCGAGGCGGCCGATATCCACGGTGAAGATCAGGTCGGCGGGGCTGTTACGGCCTTCCTGCTCAAGGCGTTCCACGAGCCCCTTGGCCGCGAAGACCACATTTACCTTCACGCCGGACTGGCGGGTGAACGCGTCGAACATCGGCTGGATCAGGAAGGGCTGACGATAGGAATAGACATTCACTTCGCCCGCGTTGACCGCGGCCTGTTCCTCAGCCTGTGCAGGCTGGATGGCGAAGAGGGCGGTCAGGCCGGCTGCGGCGAGGAGCCCGGATCGAAGGCGCATTCTAATCTCCGAAATACTGTGCAATTGAGAACCATTCTCACGATGAGCGTGGGGAACTTACAGGCTCGCTTATGCAATTGCAAGTCGTTCGCAATCGCATTGATCCAGATCAATCGCAGCAGGTGGAACCGGGGCATCTGCTGCGGCCGGATCGGGCGAAATGCGAAGATTGCGCGTACGCGTTATAATATTATTTCAAGCTTCCGGAGCGGAGTTGCACGCGAGCGGTGCGGCGAAAGGGAATGACATGGCGGGTACGTCCAAACGCGCGAAATCCGAACCTGAGGTCTGGAAGCAACCGGACGGGGCGGTGATGAGTTGCGAGGAGTCGATCCTCGTACTGCGCGAGAACCTGAGTGAGATCGAGGATATCTGTCAGGAAGCCCTTGAGGACGCGGTGCTGATGGACGTGTCGGAAGCGCAGTTCCGCGAAGTGCTGCACGATCTCGTCACGAAGCTTACCAATCCCTACAACAAGGGCTGAGCCCGGCGCTCAGTCCAGATCGCCGCGGAACGCCTTTTCGAACAGGTCCCGGAACCCGGCCACATCCAGCGCAACGGGATTGGCCAGCGCCGTCGGGTCGGCGGCGGCGGCTTCTGACAGGGCATCGAACGCGCTCTCCTCGACGCCCAGCTCGGAGATGGTGTGCGGCATGGTGAAGGTCCCGCGCAGTTCCAGCGCCCAGTCGAGGAAGGCGGTGAAGCCATCCGACGCCGCGCCGGGCAGGCCCAGATAGGCCGACACCCGCGACAGCTTGTCGTTGATGGCGTCCCGGTTGCGCACCAGCACATAGGGCATGACCACGGCGTTGGTCAGGCCGTGGTGGCTGTCATAGGTGGCGCCGATGGGATGGCTCATGGCGTGGATCGCGCCGAGGCCCTTCTGGAAGGCGGTTGACCCCATGGCGGCAGCGGCCAGCATCTGCGAGCGCGCAGCGATGTCTGTGCCGTCGGCGACCGCATCGGTCAGGTGATTGCGGATCAGGCGCATGCCTTCCAGCGCCACCCCGTCACACAGAGGGTTATGGAAGGGCGAGCAATAGGCCTCCAGGCAGTGGGCCAGCGCATCCATGCCCGTCGCTGCCGTGATATGGGGCGGCAGGCCCACGGTCAGTTCGGGATCGGCGATGACGATCCCCGGCATCATGCCCGGATGGGTGACGATGACCTTGCGCCCGGTGTCCTCGTTCAGCACCACCGTCGAGCGCCCGGTCTCGGACCCCGTGCCGGCGGTGGTGGGAATGGCGACGGTCGGCAGCGGCGCGTTGGCAGACTGCCAGTCCCGGCGGCCTTCCTCCATCGCCCACATGTCGGGCCCGTCCGCGTCCTGCGCGGCCATCAGCGCGATGGTCTTGCCCGCGTCGAGCGACGAGCCGCCGCCGAACGCGATCACGCCGTCGCACCCGGCGGCCTTCAGCGCCGCCACACCGTCGCGCACATTGGCGCTGATCGGGTTGGGCTTGATATCCGAGAACAGCGTCGTCGCGATGCCGTCGGCCTCGTTGGCGGCGATCGCGTCGGTGACCATCGGCAGCGCCGCGAGAGCCGGGTCGGTGACCAGCAGCGGCCTCGAAATCTCTAATGTCTTGCAGGCGCGCGCCAGCATGGAAATCTTGCCCGCACCGAACCAGACGGTGGTGGGGAAGCTCCAGGTGCCGCGAAGTGTGGCGGGATCGATGGACATGAGCGGTCTCTTGATTGGTCAGATCAGTTCGAAATACCGGGCGAGCTCCCAGCCGGTGACGTGCTTGCGGGACTCGCGCACTTCCCAGTCGCGTGAGGCCGCGAAGTGATCGACGAAGGCATCGCCGAACCAGTCGCGTGCGGCCTGTGAGGCGGACAGGCGCGCCGCTGCGTCTTCCAGCGTCCGGGGAAGCTGGCGCGTGTCGGGCAGGGGGGTGGCGTAGGCATTGCCGGTGACGGGTGCGTCCGGCTCGATCCGGTTCTCGATCCCGTACAGGCCCGAAGCGAGCGCCGCAGCCAACGCCAGATAGGGGTTGGCGTCGGCACCGGGCAGGCGATGCTCGACCCGCTGGGATTTCGGGGATCCGGGAAGCGCACGTAGCGCGCAGGTGCGGTTGTCGATGCCCCAGGTGGCGTCAGTCGGGGCCCACAGGCCCGGGACGAGGCGGCGGTAGGAATTCACCGTCGGCGCGAACAGGGCGCAGAATTCCGGCATCAGGGCCTGCTGGCCGCCAATGAAGTGCCGCATGGTCCCGGAGATGCCCCTGTCGGCCTCGCCATCATGGAAGGCGTTGCCGGAACCATCCGCCGGGCCCAGCGACAGGTGGATGTGGCCGGACTGGCCGGCCTCCTTCTCGCTCCACTTCGCCATGAAGGTCGCCATCAGCCCGTTCCGGCGCGCGGCGGCCTTGGCGTAGGTCTTGAACAGGCTTGCCCGGTCGGCGGCCTCCATACCGCCGCTGACGGAGATGGCGGCTTCGATGACGCCCGCGCCCATCTCCTCGTGGATGCCTTCCAGCGGCATGTCCATGGCGACGCACAGGTCGAAGATCTGGCGGTAGAAATCACTCAGCTCCGCCTGCCGCAGCATGGAGTATCCGGTGTTGCCGGGGGCAACGGGCTGGAGGCCCTGGAAATGCTTGGCGCGCACGCTGTCCGGAGTCTCGGCGAAGACGAAGAATTCGTACTCGAACCCCGCGCGGACCGAGAAGCCCATCTCATCCGCGCGGGACAGGACGCGCGTCAGCACGCCGCGCGGGCAGATCGCGGCGGCCTCGCCGGTGAACTCCCCCAGGAACAGCCAGCAATCGCCTTCCAGCGGGATCTGCCGTCCGGTCTCGGGGACAATCCGCACCGGTGCGTCGGGAAAGCCCGTCCGCCATCCGGTCAGGCCTTCGTGGTCATAGAGCTGGTCGTTGACGTCCCAGCCGAGAACCACGTCGCAGAGGCCGAAACCGTCCTCCAGCGCACTCAGGAACTTGTCCCGGTGCATGAACTTGCCGCGCAACAGCCCGTCGATGTCGGTGATCGCGACCTTGACAGCGCTCGGGGCGCCGTCGCGGATGCGCGCGGCCGCTTCGGGGGCGGTGATCGGACGGGTTTCGGTCAACATACTCTTCCCGGTCTGGGGGCAGGTCGAGATACTACGCCCCCGGCCCGCAGAGGAAAACGCTCGCGCAGAATTGAATGCTGCGCCTTGCCGGCTGAGGTGTCCCGGCGTACGGAAGTCGGGCAAGCTGTCTTCAGTGGAGGGACGCCATGAGCATCGAAGCCATCGTGATTGTTGCGGCGCTTGTTGTCTGTATCGTGCTGGGTACGTGGTCGGCGCTGAAGACCAAGGATTCCTGGGATCGCGAACCGGTCGAGGGCGAGGACAACTTCGACTACCACAAGGCCACGCTCGGCATTCACCAGCCGCCGGGCGAGGAACAGTGGGAAAAGGACCTCGACGCGCTACGTATGGACCAGAAGCACAGGCTCTGCTGAACGGGTGTCACCCGCCTAGAGGTGGGTCACGTCGAGTGAGCGGCCCCAGCGGTCTTCCAGATATTCCACGACCAGACGCCGGTGGCAGCGGTGCGGCTTGTCCTCACTGCACAGCAGACAGGCGCCGTCCAGGTCTTCGGGTTTGAACTGCTCCTCGATCTTCCGCGTGGCCATGATGTCCCGGAAGCGCGGCTCGAAGGCGTCCCATTTCAGTCCCTTCTTGCGATAGTCCGCGAACAACGCGTCATCGGGCGCGAGTTCCGGCGCGTGCCGATAGGCGATGCCGCCGATGGTTTTCAGGAAGTAGGACAGGTCGGCGGCCTTGGCGAAGCCTGCGAGCTGGGATGTGTTCTGAAGGCGCACGTCGATCACCGTACGGACCCCGGCGCGCTGCAGGCGGTCGAAGAAATCCTCGGCCGTGGTTTTGGTGAAGCCGATGGTGAAGGTCGCCATGCCCGTCGGGTCCCGTTTGTACGTTGCGTCCCGAACTCTCACACAACCGTGACGCAGAGTGAATTTATCCCGCAGCGGACCGCGCTAACTTTGGGATCGATCATCGTGCTTCTCCGTGAGATCGAAAGACGCATGGAGAATCCTCAACGGCGGCGGAGACGCCACCGTTTTTTTCCCGGCCGGGGCGTAGCGGTGCCGGGAGAATGCACACATTGGAGGTCACCAAAGGAATGTTCGCCTTGACGCAATGCCTTACCCGCAAATGGACCCGCATCGCAGCCCTTGCCATTGCGGGCGCACTTTTCCTCGCCGTAACCGCGACCGGACAGGCCAATCCGACATTCTGGAAGCTTGAATGGCCTGAGACGGATTTCACCAAACACGCTGTACCGCTGGACGAAATATTTTCGGGCGGCGTTCCGCGCGACGGTATTCCGCCAATCTATGTGCCGCGCTTCGGCACGATTGAAGAAAACAGCCGGTTGTATGTGGGGACCGAACCGGTCATCTCCGTTGTCATCGACGGGCAGGCCCGTGCCTATCCGCTTGGCATCCTGATGACCCATGAAATCGTCAACGACGAGCTGGCGGGGCGCTCCATCGCGGTCACCTATTGCCCCTTGTGCAATTCGGCCATCGTGTTCGACCGCAATGTGGACGGGCAGGTGCTGACCTTCGGTGTGTCCGGCAAGCTGCGAAATTCCGATCTTGTGATGTGGGATCACGAAACCCAGAGCTGGTGGCAGCAGTTCACGGGCGAGGGGATCGTCGGCGAGAAGACCGGAATCCGGCTCAGCATGTTGCCGGTCCGGGTGGAATCCTTCGACCGTTTCAAGGCGCGCCATCCCTATGGCCAGGTGCTGGAAAGTCCCCGCGGCGGTCCGGGTTTCAACCCCTATGCAGGCTACGACACCTCACTGCAGCCCTTCCTGTATCGCGGGGCTTTCCCGGAAGGCATCAAGCCGCTGGAATATGTCGTCGCGGTCGGAGATCAGGCCTGGTCCATCGAGAGGCTGCGCAAGGACAAGCGGGTCGAGGCCGGGGATCTGGTCATCACGTGGGAGGCCGGACAGAACGCGGCGATGGACCAGCGCAACATCGCCGACGGGCGGGACATCGG
>Ga0255776_10001462_pt1 | contig 26747 bp, 34 predicted proteins | sample 071ome_19_FD_179974 | JGI IMG/M metagenome (GOLD analysis project Ga0255776, IMG submission 179974) | Coastal salt marsh microbial communities from the Groves Creek Marsh, Skidaway Island, Georgia - 071413AT metaG (version 2) | ecosystem: Environmental > Aquatic > Marine > Intertidal zone >... | reverse complement strand
CTCTAACACTTTTGGTGCGATACAGTTGGACAACTTGATCAAAGTGGACGGAACAACCGGAAAGTCTGGTGTGGACGTTTACGAGACAGCGGCGTCTGTGGATGTGAGTGATAACCTAAATTTAGGTATTGCCTACACAGATGACAAAGTGAACTCTGTTAAGTACACAGGTGCTGGTGTTTCATACGCTGTGTCAGATGCGACAACAGTGGGCTACACGCACACAATCAAGGACGCGGAAACCACCAACCTTACCACAACCGCAAACGAGGTAGTGGCATCACACCTAGTGGATGACACGACATACTCGATCGGATACGGTAAAGTTGAGGACGGTGCCGCATACACCACAGTTGGAGCCGAGAAGAAGATTGGTGAGAACTTCAGCATGTACGGTGCTTTCGAGATGACTGACCCAGCGTCTGGCGTAGACACGCAGGATGCCGCGGTTGGAATCAAGTTCACGTTCTAATCTAAACACAGTGGAGCCGGCGGAGATCTGAGAAGGTCAAGGTCGGCTTTACGCTTTTTAACGCGTTCGCGTTATTTTCTTTTTTACGCTATCTTTGGTAATTTACGCTTTAGTGCCTTTTAGATTTCCTACTATCTTATCTATTGCTGTTTGATAAGACCCTTTTTTCTTTTTCACATATCGTATTGGATTTCCAAACAATGTACCTTCCTCTGTAGGAAGAGAACAATGTGTCATCTGTCCGCATATTAACATGCCGTCGATGTAATATTGTGGTCTAAGTTTCTTGTCCTTTAATGCTTCCAGTATTGTTGTTGTCCTTTTGAAACACCCAAACGGTATGTCGAGAGCAACTGTCTTCACATTGACGGTTAACAATTTATCAAAATCATTTTTCATATGATCATAATCGGCATGTGAAAATATAATAAAATCGTGTTTCGTCCAATCGTATTTGTGACTATCTTCGAGCAGGGTGTGTATTCTATCATTGCTACTAATAGTTTTTTTTATCATTTTGAAAAAAGGTTTTCTAAACTTTTCTGGTAGAAACGAATAGTTGTCTATTAGATATAGTTCTTTGTCGCTGTTCTCCATTCCTTTCCAAATCGCTCTAGCAACGCTACCACAAAATACTCCTATTTCACAAACAGTTTTGGCATTAGAATGTGATACAATATCACTGAGGTACTCGAACTGTCTTTTGGTGAATTGTTGCCATATATTTTCTATGTCCATGATTCTAGTCCTGTTATTTTGATTATGTATCTATCCTTGTTGCTGTTATTTTTTGTGTTGTGAGTGGCTCTCCACACATTTAGAGAGATGACATCTCCCTCCTCCCAAATCCATTTGACATTGTTTATGATAAAATCTTGTCCATCAACGCGGTCTTCGACTCCTATAAAATATCTTCTTGCTTTGAAATTAGGATTGGGATTTTCCATGGAGTGTTCGATGTTTGCTAACTCTGGTTCGTGTTCTATCCATTTCCTTATTTGTCCATGTAGTGTGTCCACGTGAGGATCCACTTTGTCTCCGGGTTTCTGTAGTTGAACTAGTGTTTGTTTGTACTTCAGTTCCGGAAAGTTTTTTTCCGCCCATTCGTCCAGTGATGGATGTCGACCGTAGGTGTACACGTTCTCTAGGTCCTTGCCGTCGGCCCTGGGTTGTGTGGTAATTTCTTTTATGAATTGTAATGGGGGTAACTTTACTTTTTTTAAAAATTTGAATCCTTCCTGCTGAAGGTCTGCGAACTTTACTGTGTCTGCGTAGTAGTCAAACTCCTCAGAATCTAACCAGCTCAAATACTCGGATAATTTCATACCCGAGTATTTAAATGCTGTAGAACTACTAATTGTATTTCTTGATATTTGCTACCAAGTTAGGAGATAACTCCTTGCTCCATTTTTCGTAGACAGGAGCGGCTTTTTCTCTCATCAAAGCCTTGTCCTCTTCTGAAATTGGAGTTATGGTTTTACCATGTACTTCTGCCGAAGCCTCGAAAGCGTCGTGGTCCTCTTCTGACCATTTCCTTTCAAGTCTCGCAACTTTCACCGCAGTCTGTTTGAAGATATCTTTGGTATCGTTATCTAGTGTGTTCCAGAATGCGTCTGAAGTCATGATATCCGTGATGAACATGTTATGATTTGTGTTCAACCAATATTTGGCTTCTGGGAATCTTGTGTAAGTGTTTTCCACAGAGTCCGCTTCGATCTCATCTATCTTCAACCAATGTTCGGCTGATTGGATCGATTGTCTGTTGATGTCAACACCAAGTTCCTTGATGTAGTCTTGGCACACCGGATTACCACCAACCCTAACGCTGTTGGCATTTGCCAGGTCAGACAGGTTCTTTAATTCTTTGTTTGAACCAAAGTTTCTGTATCCACCTGAATAAGTGTATGCTAAACCTTTTACGTTTAGGTGCTTGTGTAGTTTATTGTTCAACTCTTCACCGATCGGTCCTTCCATCACTGCTGAACAATGATCGTGTGACTCAAACAAGAAAGGTAAGTCAAGGGCCAAGAAGTCTCTTGTTCCTTCGTGCATCTTGCCAATTTGGTAGACTTCAGTCTGACTCATTTGGAAGTCATTGTCGGCTAGTGCTTTAACAGTTGTTTTCCCTGTTTCGGCAATAAAATGTTCTTCTGATTCTTTTTCATGGATTACGATTTCGTATTTTCCATCGGTCGCCTCGGCAATCGCTTTTTTGAATGCTTCGGCTGTTCTGATGAATAGATTCACAGGTTTGTGAGCTATTAACCAGTTTACTTTTATACTCATAGTTCTATGCTCCTATATAAGGTATTTTTTGTTATAACACCTTTATTTATGTTGTTTTTATGTTCTCGGTAAAAAACTACGTATATTTTATAAAGTTAATCTTTATCATTGCTCCTCGTCGGAGTGTAGATCGTTGAGCAGTTGTCTCAGTTTGCCACCTTCAACTGTGGCTTTGACTTTAATACCTAAGTTATCGCCTTTTCTTGGATCGGGAATCTCGGATCTAGCATCTGTGTCGGTACCGCCTGTGACTTTGGAGGTCTGTTTCAATGAATCGTATATCTTGTTCTTGCCCTGTTGATTGTAGCTCTGTGACTCATCCTCGTCCAGGCTTCTGATACGTAAACTGTCCACGTCAAACTCCAAGTCAACTTTCTGTCCCACACCCGAACTTGATCTTGTCTTCATGAATTGTATCTGATATCTGCCACGCTCTTTCATGGCTCTACTTGTGAATATCCCTATCACGTTGTCTGCTGTCTGTATCTTGGACAGTCCACCTGAAATGTGACTGTGATCAAACTCTATCTCTTCCACTGAAGCCCTGTTCAATTGTGATGCCGTCGCCAACACACACTGTTTCTCTACGACCAAGTTCCTAAGTTCTTCAGACACATACTTGTCCTTGATGAACAAGTCTGCGGGGGATATCTTCTTGCTCTTCGGCATCATGAGATCTAGATAATCTATCAGTATACAATCTATCTTCTTCTTGGTTTTCAGTTCAAGTTCTTTGAGATACGTTCTTACGTCTAACACGTTGCTACCACTTGGCAGGTATTTGATCTGTAGTATTCCAGATTTCTTAGCCATCATCTTGACTTTCATCTCCACGTTGTCTATCTCCGGGAACACCTTACGTGTGGGTATGTTGGTCATCATGGCATCCAACCTCATGGCCGTCAGTTGCTCACTCAATTCAAAAGATATGTAACACACGTTCAGACCAGCAGTGGCCCAGTTCACCGCGAGATTCTGTAGGAACAAACTCTTACCCGCACCTGATCCACCTGCAAAGATGTTTAGTTCTCCTCTGTTGAATCCACCAAACAGTTTCTTGTCGAGGTTGGCCCAGCCCGTGCTGATCTGACCGTTGTTGTCCTTGAGGGCAGTTAGCCTTCCTTTAGGATCCTCGAAGTAGTCCGTGCCTAGGTCACGTGTGAGTCCCACGCTGACCGCTTCCTTGACCATGTCTTCCACGGGGGCGTAATCGCCCTTCTCCAGCAGGTCCGCTGATTGTAGTATGGCATGTTCCAGTGCCTTGTGTCTCGAAAAAGTTTCAAACTCGTCCAGCAACCAATTGAAGTGACTTGGATCTAGATCCTTGGCCGATTTAAGTTTTACATCGTGTTTGGCGTTGACCTGTTCCACGTCCGGCATGACCTTGTATTCGTCCATGTAGTCCTTGATGAATTTGGCAATAGGCTGTAGTTTACGATCAAACGATTCCGGTTTGAATATGTTCTGTGCTCTTGCGAACGATTCCGCATCCGCCAATAACATCTCTATATAAAGTTTCTGTACGTCGAACGTATATTCAGCCATTTTTTACTCCGCACTTTATTTTACAACATTCGTGGGCAGATGTAAATTGTTTTGTTGAATCAAAGAACTCTTTTACCTCAGCCCATTCTAGGATATCTTCTATCGTGTTGTCTTTGATATTGAACGATCTTTTTACCTTTGGGGAGAAAATACTTTTATATTTGTAATGATAACTTGCCATCCAGCAACAAGGATAGAAATCACCTTCGGCATCTATGTACAAACTATTACCAGGCATGCCATCTCTTAAACATCTTGGTGACATTGTTGTGGTAAAGTTTGGGTTTGTAAGAATCTCCTCTGACTGTTTGTACCCTTCGTCAACGAACTCCTTGTCTGGCATTAGGTCCTTTTTGCCCAACCACCTATCGCTGTGTTCCACGTTAAACTGATCAAATCCTATCTTTTTTGACAATGCTTCCGCATCTTTGATTTGATGTTGGTTGTGTTTGAAAACAATGAACTTCCATTGAATTTTACACTTGCGTGTTTGTAATACTTGGATAGCATCCATGATAGATTTCCATTTGGCATTGATCCTGTATATGTGATTAGTATCTTCCAAGCCGTCTATGGAGAAAACGATTGTGTCGTTCTCTTCAAGAACCGAATTAAGTTCTTGCCACCATTTTTTTGTTTTGGAGGAACCGTTTGTTATAATTCTTAACTCGCAGTTATTGTCTTTGAGTTTCCTACAGAGCTCAATGAATTTTGAATGGTATATCGGGTCACCATGGTTGCCACATAGTGAAAGTTTTTTATTCTTGCCAACAAACCTAGTGAGATTATCCACATCAACTTCGTGTAAGGATCTTTTTTTATATTTTTCATAGAACCAAGTCCTTGAGCACAACGGACACTCCAGAGTGCATTTACTGGTAGGTTCTATATGGAAATCAATCACGTATCTTCCTTTTAAGATCTATTTTCAATTTACTCGTCTCTGTTGTTTTTAGGATCGACTGTATAGTGAACATTCTACCGTATTGATTTACGGCCTCCGCGACATCATTTACGCCGTCTTGCCATTTTGGGAATGCCACACTCCATCCAAACTCGGTGGCTTGATCTATCAACTTCTGACCTGGTGCGTCCCTGTCTGGTACAACTATCACTTGCCTTCCTAGTCCCTCTATCAATTCTCTCTGTGTTTCATTTATCTCTGATCCCAATATGCTCACACCCGAAACGGCTATGGCATCGAACGGACCTTCTGTAACTAGTACAAACTTCCTGGTCCAGTCTTGAGCATCCATGTTGAACACGTAGCCCGGCCAAACATCTGTGTAATATTTGACACCATCTGATTCTTCAAACATACGACCTGTGAATCCGACTATCTCACCCCTCCAGTAGAATGGGATCAACAGTCTTTGATGTACGTCCCATGTCTTGTCTGGTGAATACATGAAGTCATACCAGTCTGCACCTATTCCTCTATTTTCTAAATACTTTAGCAATCCATCGATCTTTTTCCATTGTGGTTCGGTGAGATCGTTGGCCATGTACTTTTCTAACCAAACGTCTAGTTTGTGTGTGTTTTTAGGTAATGATTTTTTCTTGAATGTAACGAATTTCTTCTTCTCGTACTTGATGTCGCTTTCCTCCTCTCGCATGGCCTCTATGGCCAACTTGCGTATGGTGTCCTCTGGTATGCCTATGTAGCCCATGAACTGTCTCATCTTGCGGGACAGTTTCCTGCCTATCACGTAACTGGCCTTGAAGCCACAGTTGAAGCAGTGATAACTGACCGTGCCATCAGCGCTGGTCATTATGCCTCCCCTTTTCTTCTTGTCTGCGGACTCGCCGTTGTACACACAGCAAGGTGCGTTGAAACTTATCCAACCGCTGGGTGTCTTCTTCCTACCCGCAGGTAAACTCGTCAGAATAGTAGACTGGATCAGATTCATAAACTATATTTTACTGTCTATATAGGATTTTGTCAATCACGCCAGTGTTACCACTATCGTTCCCCCAACTGAATCTCACATTGTGGTAAACACCATAGAAGTTGTAGTTGGTTACCGTGGTTGAACTGGAAAAGGTGTTGGCAGTAGATGACGCACCATCCATGGTGATGTCAAACCAATCACTGGATCCCGGACTAGCACTCATGGTGCCTTGAACTCTCAGTGTGCCTGAGAAGTTTTTGGTGTACACTGCGATTGTGTGTAGTGCCTTGTTGTTATTGATGCCTGGTCTGGCATCTACGGATCCTGATGTGTAGGTCAGTGGTCCGCCCACTGCTGTGAAACTTGAAACTTCTGTGCTGGCAACGAACTCTGGGTAAGCACCATCTAACAGTTCTATGGTACCCGCGGCCGCATATCCTGTGTCTGAATATGTGATCTCTCTGCTACCATCTGACTTGATTTCACGCACTGCGAAGTTGTAGAACTTGGCATCCAGTGATAATAGGTCTCCCTCTGTTATCGTACAACTGGCATCACCTTTCGTGCTTACTGTTGACCCGTCGTCCAGTATGGTTAACGTCTTGGTCAACACCGCTTTCTTGGTCTCTGAATCGATCATGTTGAACTCGTAGGTCTTGCTCGTAATATCCTGTGCCTTCTGATCCTCGTTCTTGAACGTGAATGTTATGGGGTTGTTGACCCCTCTGTGTAGTGTTAAACGTCTATCGTACACCTTTGAGTTCCTCCCGTGATAACCATTTATGTAGGCTATTACCAATTGATCTAGTAAATACCTTGAGACTGTTTGCATAGTACATATTTAACAGTATTTATAGATATAGAATGAACGAAATTTTTAACACTCTGAGGGACAAATTTCCCTTCCTGAGCCTGATTCGAAAGGGTGACCTGGAGTATGTGGGCATAGTACAGAACGAAGATGCCAACGTGATCAGTTTCTATGATTACGGTAGATTAATGCTACCACAGGACAAGATGAAGTTCCTGAAGTGTGGCGAGGCTTGGTGGCACGAATCAAACCGAAAACTGCCTATTAACATATTCCTCAAAGGTGAATTTCGTTACTTCCGTACAACATTGGTAACACTCAATTCTAAAGATGTCGAAATAGTTCACGGTCCTACTGTGAGGCTTTCTGACATTTCAAAGAAAAGAATAAAACGAAAAACTATACAGTTGGTAAGAAAACCAGTTTAAAGTTTTTTTTCATTACTATTAACACCACACACCCTCTCAACATAACGAGTCAATGGATTATTTTTCTGATATGAATTATATTCGTCCCGGAGAGAACGGCGATGATTTTTTTTGATATGTTTGGATTTTTTTTTCTTAGGTTTTTGATGTAGCATCAAAACTATATTTAGCACGTGTGATCAGATTCATCTGTACAACAATTGCCTGTGCGTATGCTATTGCGTGTGATTTCTTGAAGAAGTATGATCCATCTGTGGGTCGTACCCAGACTTCCTTCATGATGTCAAGCCAGTCCTTGTACATCAACTGTCGCTTGGCCGGACGTATAATGGCCAGCACTGCCGCCAGTTGTTCTATGTTCCTGGGTTCCAGTTTGGACACGATATTGAAATGACCGTTCAGGTGGAAAAGGTTTTCGACTATCTTTGGGTCTTTCAGCATATCCCAATCCGGTTCCTGTATCATCAGTTCTACCAGTTCCTGTTCTGATTTTACTTCCTTGTATATGTTGACATTCAACATGTCTATCTTGAAGTAGCCTCTATCCTCGGCTTTCTTGTAGTCAAGGGTAGAATGTCCGGTCACTGGGTGTTCGGGTATCGCATGAAAATACACTCCAGTCTTGTGCTTCTCTGATTTACCATCTTTGATCATGGATGCTGGTGTGTGTTTGAATAACTTGAGGACTCCGTCCCTGTCAAAGAAATCTATATCTACATCAGGCATTAATGCATACTCCCTTTGCCTTGTTTGGCATGATCTATCATCTTGTCACGTGAACCCGGTTCCAGAACCTCTAGCACATCCAACAGTTTCTTGTATCCTTCTGATTCCAATATCTTCCTGTTCATGTCGGGCATTATAACCCTTCCTATAGATCCATCCTCTTTTATTATCACAGCACAGTCTCCGTCCTCGAAGCTCAAGTTGTCGGTAATCTCTAGATCTATCTTAGACAATCTTTGCCTCCTTGGCTGTTTCTTTGACTAGCAACAGGTCTGCCGGATAGCTCTTTAATTTGCTTGGCCAAAAACTTGGGTTCATGAATCTCTCAATCATTTGTAGTTGTTCGTCGTTAAATGATTTTAACATCCTTTTACCTGCTTCGCAACCTAACAACATCCATGGACTAATTTTGCCTTGTTGTATATGCTGTACCGCACGATTGGTATTAACTAATCTGAAGTAGTCGGCCCACTGTGCGTTTTGCTCTTCGGCCCAATCCATCATGGTTGTGATACTTCTTTGTAAAGCCGCCTCGACGGGTTCACTCTTAAGTGCTTCGATGAGATACTGTTCGTATAATTCGTCTTTGGCCCAGTGATCTAATTTTATTTTTGATTTCAATACATAATCTATATACTTGTCAGGATAGAGTGGATTGATATGCATAATATATCTACCAAACTTCACAAATGCATTGTAGTAAGGACTTTTCACAAAGTCGTCATATGTTTTTTCTTTGGAGTTGTGTTGGTGTATCTTGTAAAATCTTTGGAATACCATGAACGCATTCACTACCCATTTTTCATCTTGCTGTAAGTATCTTCTTTTTGGTTCACACAAATGGACTTGTAAGGTACGTTCTTTTGCGAACTCTTTGCCACAGTAGGTACATTTATTTGTCGATGCCATGTGCCTCTATCAACTCTTCCAATTCTCTGTCGGTTATGACTTTATCTAACGTTTCGAGATCCGATTCCTTCCACGTGGGATAAATCTCCTGTAATTTCTTTAAACTTTTATTTGGTACACGCTTCATAGGTTTGATCCATGGATGAAACTGTTGTTGTAAAGTTCCACACATGGCAGTCAGTATCCAAAGTAGTTTCTTGTGTTTACCTAATGTAAAACAATGCTTATTCACACACTCGTTCACCATTTCCACATAGTGTTCTACAAAGAAAGGATCCTTTGCTGAACAACTGGACACGTACCTCATTAACATATATGGCGAGTACAAAGATTTTTCTTTGTCGTCTATCCTATCGAAATAATCTTTATTCCTGAAGTCCACGGCCTTGAGGCCATTCCTTAAATCAAAAAATTTTCTATTTTTTTCTGCTGGCATATTTTAATCCAAACATCGTACATTCTTTTGCTGTAACAAATGTTAATTTTATTTTATTGTGCTTATGTTGTAAACCTGAAAGTTTAAATTTATTTTCCTTCATGAAGTCAAAAAAATCATGCATCCAATTCTCATCCATCCATACCGCAATTTTGTTACTGGTTATCATTATGGGCGCATCTATTGTGATTGTTCGTCTACCAGACGGAGCCATAGTCAACTTGCTCGCATTGTCTAGATATATCTTTTACGAAGTAAGCACACATAGGCTTACGTCCGTTGGTCAAAGGTACAGCCAACATCTGTCCCGACTTAATCTTGGGAAAGTACCACTTGACTTCTGTGTAGATGTCCACCACGTCTATGGGCATGAATTCTGGCTTGGTGCTAGACAACGGATTGAATGTGAAAGCATCAAACCCTCTATCGTTAAGACTCGTTATAGGCAACACATGCATCTCTGATTGTCCGGCCTCGCCTATCAACATCTTCCAGTCCAGTGGCATTTTTATCTTGTGATCACCGATCTCCAACACCGCCGCTGGTGCGTTGAAACTTTCTAGGAATATCAAAGGTATGTAAAAGAAATCCGGATTGGCAGGATCGGAATTATCCAACACAGCGAACCTCAATTTCTCATCCACCCATTCTGGGATCTTCTCTAATTTGTATGTCCTGTCATCAAGTGTAAGGATTTTCATAATCTATCTTTTCTATATTATACGGGTAATTGGCCTCTTTGTAAAACTTTTTCCTTGCCCCTAGGTGTCTTTTCGCGAACTTGCAACTGCTGGTGATATCCCAGATCTGTACGCTGTCCTTGTCCTCGGCCTTCCTGATACCACGTCCTATGCTCTGTATCACACGGACGAAAGACTTGCCCGGTTCTATAAGAACAAGATTAAAAATCCTAGGAATATTAATGCCAACAGCGGCAACTCCATATGTGGCAATGATAACTTTATTTGTCGCAGTAGATACTTCATCGTATTGCTCCTTCCTGTCTGTGTTTTTGGTCGATCCCGAAACAAACACGGAATCCTTTATTTTCTTCTCCAACATCTCACCGGCCGATATCCTATCGACCAGTATCAGTGTGTTGCCAGACGTGGCTATGTCCTTGATCGTGTTCGCCACCCATGACATCCTAGTGTCATCTGTTGTCAACCATTTCAGTTCCTCGCCGTAGGTCTTGAACTGTGGATGGTCCTGTGTCTGTAGCACATTAACATGGCAGTTGGCCAACACGCCTTTGTCTTGAAGTTCACTGGCCTGTATCCTGTTGGCCACATCGCCTATACTACATTTCAGACCCATGAACTCATAATCTGCCTTTGGCACAGTACCAGTCAGTCCCCAACGTATGCCACAATGTGCGAATGGTCCGGTTAGTAATCTTTTCAACACATCCGCTTTGGCCATGTGTACTTCATCTATGATTACGGTGTTGATGCCTTTTATGGCCTCTAAGAAATCTGTAGTATGTTCATCTTTGCTTTTCTTCTCCAATACATTCAATGACTGCCATGTTGCTATGGTGTTGAATCTGCCCAGTTCCTTCCTGTCTCCGTAGTACACTCCCACATCTAGATTACAAGCAAGGAAGTCCTCCTCGGTCTGTGTGACCAAACTCTTGTTGGGCACTATGGTTAGTGTACGACCATATGGTTCCACCAGTTGGCAGAGTGCCGCAGTGATTATGGTCTTGCCCGCACCAGTGGCTATCTCCTGTATGCTCTGTGGGTTTTCTATGAATTTGTTTATGACTTCAACTTGGTAGTCTCTCAACTGTATGGGTTGTCCCGCACAAGGATGGTGTTCCGGCCAAGTGATGTGTGCCAGGTAATCCTTGTCCACGGCCTTGAACTCGAAGTTGTGTTGTGGTCTGTGATCCTCAAAGTCCACGTACACACCACCCTCGTCCAGTATGGGCAGTATCTGGTCTACGAGGTTCAGGTAAGTTGTCCCGCCCAATCCAAAGAAACTGACCTTACCGTCCCATCTGCCCAGTTTGACCGCTGGTAGGTGCCTGGCGTATGGTATCTCGTATTTGAATTTATTAGACAATCTCTTCCTCCATTCGAGGCTGAGATTTTCGAACTTCACATTTACTTCGTCCTTTATTACTAGTTTACAACTGCTCATTCTATATTTGTTCTATCACGTGATCATGCCAATCCCAACTACTTGGTTGGTGATCACTATAATACAACTTTTTTGGAAGATTTTCAAGCAGTCTTTTGAGATTGTCCGTGCCTGTGGCGTAATAACCACCACCCAATGCTATTAATGAAGCCTGTGGTTTTACCTTGCTCCTAATTAATGCACGTGGTATTCTGTTACGAACAAATATAATTTTGGTATTTTCGTCTATGAATTTGAACTGTTTGCTCATTTGATGAAGTTCGTACAAGTTCTCGAAGAACTCTCTGGGTTTTTTATCATCTATCACATTTGTGCGAGGACTGAAACTCCTTCTTTCTTTTCTATACACAGGTTCCTTAAGGTCAAACCCCCACGAACATTGTTTCAACATGTCTATGCCGTGCTCCTCGAATGTCTTCATCCAACTCCAAAATTCCTGTATCTCCTGTTCCTCGTGTACATCGCTATGACAAGGTATCAGCAAAGGAAACGCATCCAGATCGATTAGTGCCTGTACAACTTCGGTCTTGGTAAAATTGGTCGAATTAATCCAGAGTTTATGATATTGATGATGGGCGATGCGACTAGCCAATTTTGATCTAGCAGGCACAACGATACCCTTTGTGGTGATGCCAAAATTTTTCAACGAGTCGACCTGTTGTAGTAATGGTTTGTTTTTGACATTATCTCTCCAGTATTCTTTAAGAGATTCGTGCGCATGATCTAGTATTATCTCTTCTCCTGATAACCTAGCAGATGGCTGTCGATGTCCTACAACTTCCTTTTTTATCTTGTCGTAATCATCAAGTAATTGGGGAGTGATAAATTTGAAGTCGTACCTTACAGCGATAAGAGTTAGATAGTATGCTGTGACATCTGTGTGTAACATAGTCCATTTCTTAGATTCACCGTCATACTGTGCGTACATACCAGGGAGGTCTCTTTTATCCTTGAGGCAACGTATTAGTTGTATTATCTTCTTGTTGTAAGGAAATTTTAACTCTATCTTTTCCGTACCATCATCGTCTGTGTATTTTTCAATGCTTTTGTCAAAACTTATTACTCTAAAGTCGTCCTCATACACTGGATTGTCCAGTAAGGGCTTAATGTCTATCTGATGTGCTTGGAACTTGGTGAGGTATCTCTTGAGTATGACCAAGGCCAGTTTGGCCTGTTTTTCTGTCCATGCGTACTGTGATTCCGCTAGTGATCTCACGGTCTCCTTGTCCTTGGGGTGCGGGTTGATGTGACCCGTACGATGATCTGGCCAGAAATAATCATTATATGCTAGTATTTTAAGTGCTTCGTTAATTGTTTTTGGCAAATCTGTGCGTATTTTGTCCATGGTAATTTAGATAATTATTAGTATATTATAACATAATTGGTAATAAGGTCAACCATGGAAAAGAAGGCACACAGCAAAAAGAAACAGCTCAAGAGACAATTTGAAAATAAACTTGCTATGAGTGGTAATGTGCGAGGGTATAGACCTACATCTATGGTAGCCGCACACTGGTTTTCCAAACTGAATGTCATGCTATTTGGCTCTAGACTGGGCAGGGTTCACATTGAAGTGAAGCGCCTAGTGGGAGATTGGGGCAGATGCGTGGCCAACTGGGACAATAGGAAAACACCTAAGGGCAAGTTTGATCAACGCAAGATACCACACCACGTACCTGTGGATTACTACATACAACTGCACGAAAAGTTTCCAACCTGGAAAGATTTCATAGAGACCTTAGCACACGAGATGGTGCACCTATACCAGATGACTGTGTTGAAAGATCCGTTCTCTAATCACAATAAAAACTTCTATGCTTTTAGACAGAAGTTTGAGAGTGCTGGTTTAAGACTGTATCGTTAAATTCCTTATAACTGATTATTCTACTGTTGCCCATGTCCGTTCCTGTCTGTAGATTATGTAGGAAACTTGGGGGATTATCATGCACCAATGTGTAATTCACATATGGTCTCATCTTCAACATGTCCCTGAAAGTTTTTAACCACCCCTCAAAGATAGCATCGTTATTCCTCTCACCATAACACTCGGTGTCTTGGTAGATGTTATTCAACTGCCCCGCGCCGTACTCTCGGAAGTCATACCCTAGCAGATATATATTTTTGTGTCCATGTATTCCCGCTGTCCAGAATGCGGCGTTACCTGAAATCCAGTGAGGATTATAGGGAATCAGATGTAACATGCCCTTGTTCTGTTTCCTATTCACTTCCAATGATGGTGCATAGTGAACAGTCTTTAGCCCCACTTCGTCTTCGCACATCTTCACGGTAATCTTTGTATCGACCGAAAATATGAAGTCTGGTATGAAATCTCTATACAAAGCATTACAGCCATAAGTTTGCCCTGTTGACTTCAGTTTGTTCAGATCAAATCCTTTTCTGGAAGGTCCATTTCCTATACAATAGGCATTACCACGTGGCACTGCTTTAACTTTGTCTTCGTAGTAGGCAGTCTCTTGTATCTTCTTGCCTTGTCGCAGTATTGTCTTTACAATAATAGTTTCGCCGGTGTATGGTTTCCATTCTATAGGTTCTATGACATTCCTCTGTCCTATGTTTATTACTTTCATTTGATATATTTCTCTTCGAGTCTTTTTTTGATTCTCCCCCATGGCAAGCCCGCCTCTATCTCGTCCTTGAACCATTCGGTGTATGCCAATTGATTTGCCCAATTGATTCTGTTAGGCATGGCAGGTGTGTTGATGTCAATAAGTTTGATGTTACCCACATCATGACACAAACTGGATTCAGAAACGAAAACAGGAATACCTTTTATGACCGCCTCCATGGCCGGGTTGGAACTGTGATTGACCACGGCCCATGTCCTTTTTAAAGTTTTTTTGAAATCTGTATCATCGTATGTCCTGTAATCTCTTTTGGGCATTCTGATTTTGACATTGTCAAATTTACCGGGATCAAATGATATCTGATTCCTAGGATGTGGCCTGACCAATATTGGTCTCGTTGTATACTTCCTTATTTCTGTGATTTGTTGAACAATCCAATTTTCCATTCTAGGAAGTCCCTTCCATTGTTCAGAAGCATCGTGTTGTCCACATATCACAATGATATCACCTGTAGGGTTCCAAGGCTGTAGCTCGTGTTTGAAGAGTGGCCATCTCTTGTCGTCATACTCTTGATTGGCGAAATCAGCATCTCTGTTGATACCGTTGATGCCAATTTTAAAACTTTGGTTCCTTCTCAGTCCCCCGACTTCTATGACTATGACCGGTCGACCACTGCCCCTATATTCTCTCCAGATCTTCTGATACTGTTCCATCCTGCCTCGCCATAACACACTCCATATCACGGCCACGTCAGCGTTGGCAGACTTGTTTAGATATACAGTCTCACCAGCATCTTCCAAACTTTTTATGAAAGCATCAAAGATGGGTTTTGAATTCAATGGCCCGTATTCTGTCCAAACTTCTAGTCTCATATCGTGGGCGGCGCTTTCTTCCAGTAATCGATGGACCTGATGTCTGTAGAAGTATTGGAGTTGACACGTAAATCATTTTTGGCGGATGTGCCTAACTTCTTCCTTTTTCCTTTGAGGTGATCCATGTAAAGTCCCAGTTCACTGTTGACGAACACATGATGACCTTTGACCCCTTTCCAGTATCCTATATCATTGACTGTTATGCCTCTTTCTTTCCTATAAATCTTTGACAGGTGCCAGAACACGTAACTGTCGTGCCACTCCAGGAGTTTGAAGACATCATCTGTTATATAGAGTTTTTCCCAATCGTTTACGAAATTCTGTATTTCAGGGTGTCGCATGTTATATCCCACGAAACCGCATTCGGGATACTTGCCACCATCGTGTAGGTTTGGATTCTCCCTACCAAGATAGGTCAACATGGTCTCCTTAGGCAGTAGTTTCTCAAAGAAATCCATCGGCACGGACCTGAAAGTGAAAGTGTCACCGTCTATCCACACCACGTAGTCATAGTCCTTCGAGTTCCTTACAGCATTGACCACACAGAAAACTTTGTTGGCGAATCTCACAGCCGCCCATAGGAATGATCCTTTATTCTTGTCGGCACCGCCCTTGGTTTGTAATTCGGCGGGTCTTCTCACACCACCCGGTATCTCTTGGAGTTCTCCGTTAGCGACCGGATCATCTTTGTGTTTGTTCTTGAATTTAAAAAGTTCTGGCTCGGCCGTGTTGAGGTCTATCCATTGGATACGACCGTATTTACAGTCAGGCTTTGGTTCTTCAGCATACACAACTATGTCCACTTCTGGCGGAAACTGTTCGGCCATTGACTCAATGCCCTTCTTGCCGTACTGTTCCCAACAGCCAGGCTTGTATGATGTGATTACCTTAATCTTCATGTATGCGTCTATTTAAATCCTTGTAGCCGGGCCAGTTTAATAAAATGTCCTGTTGTTCCGCTGATAAATCTTTTATATAGTTTGATCCACCTTTTCTATAAAACTTTAAATTATCAGGAAGGTCTTTGTTGTTTTTCTCTTGCATTTTTGAGAATGTTGTCTGGGACTTGGCATGTTCATACGCTTGATAGTCGTAATGACCAAATATGAATTCTATTAATTTTTGCCATTCCGAATCTTGTTTTTTGAGATCTTCATACCTCACTTTTAATTTTTTATTTTGATGTTGTTCATAATGATCCAACTGTGCGTTCATAAAATTAATTACAATATCAAAACCCCATTGTTTGTTGTGTGCGAAATCGATTATATCGGTATGTTCCGGTGGAGTAAAGTTCTTGTAAGGTATACTCTGTAGGTATGGCCAATAACTGAACAACACATCGAGGGGATCTCTGAAAAGATATATTATGTTTTGTTTTGTCATTTCTTTACTGAATATGAATCTACATTTATCTTGTATCTGAAAATATTCTTGCCATGGTATATGCCCTGTTGTACTCATCCAGTCATGTCTGAACAATATTCTAGGTATTCCCGATCTTGGCCTATCCACCCATTTACTAAATTCTACATTGTACTTCTTGGCGATATAATGACCAAATAAGTGCTTCATCCAAGTACGACCACAACGTGGAAAACTTAGGATAAGATTTGGTATAGTATCATACTGGTTTTGTAGTACATTGACTCTTCTGTGTATCATAGTCCTAACTTCTCTTTGAATCTTTTAAAAACAATACCGCTTCTTATCTCGTCCGTACTCCACATCTTGTAACCTATATCATGTACCCATTGTGTTCTATCCGGATACTCGGGTGTTTCTATTTTGTTTAGGTCTTTGTTTGCCACTGGCCAACAGAGTGCAAGATCTGAGGTAACAAAGGTGGGGATTCCACGAACACAGGAGTCAACACTGGCCGTAGAATTATGAGTAACAAAAGCATGACAGTTACTCAATGCCTCCTGGAAGTTGAATCTGTAGTACTTTTTCTCATCGCCCACGAAGTGTGTAGGGCCTTCCAACAATTCGCAGTCTTCGGGGAACTCGTTTTTCCTTTTTATCATCTGTGCCATGTGATTGGGGTGTGGACGTATTAGGAATCTACGATCAGTAGCAGGTCTTATTTTTTCATACACATTGTTGAACCACTCAATAGGATCAAGCTCGTCCATGCTCCAGTTGTCTTTTGGCTGTAAGCCAAACAGAATAGGATCATTTTGATTTGACTTGCGCCATGGCTCGTGTTTTATATTCCATAGGTCCATCATCATGTTCCATCTGTCGTCAGGACTGTTGTCACTCAAGAAATCTCCGTTATTCATGGGTGAATAAAGGCTGACACGCCAGTGGTGTTTAGGATGTGTAATAGTATTTCCAAAACTAGATAATATTCCTCCATCGAATGTGATTATGTAAATGCCTTTTTTCTTTGCACGTTCGACTAGATCTCTCCTACGTCCTTTGGTGTGATGTGGTTGATTCTTCCCGCCATAACCAAACATGCAACCTATTGGAGCAGTTGGTTCCATTTCGTTGTCCGTCCATGGACCTTCCTTGTGTTCGTTTACTACGATAGGGTTATCACCGCATGCCTTTATTCCTTCCGCCATGTGCTGAAGCAACTGCCAACTTGCACCACGCTTACGATCCTTCACGGTCCTTCTAAATATTTCAACGTCCATTCAACTTACTCCATGCGTAGCCATTTCTCATTTCTTCTTTGTTGAATTGTCCATATGCAAGACTGTGGAACAAAGGTCTGGGGTCATGATATTCTGGATTTTCTATGTCTGCGAAGTTTTTTCCTGCGATAGGGAAAGCACAATTATTGCTGTCTGTGAACACCGGAACACCACTGGACAATGCTTTTATCGTTATAGAACTGTTGTACGTGACCACGGCATGTATTTCACGCCAGTCGATTTTTTCTTTTGACTGCTGTGATGTGTTCTCGCCTGTGCGTAGAGTTCCGTTCTCGTCTTTGTATGTTTCTGGGTTGTAAGGTTTCTCTCGTACAATTATCTCACGATCGGTGTTCTCCTTCAATATTTTTAATGTATTGTCTAACCAATCCCTACAATTAAAGAAATCACAGATTGCGTTCGTGGGTGGACACACTAACACTTTTTTTCCGTTTTTATGATAGGGCATTATCTCGTGTGGGAATGTGCTTTTGAATCTGTCATCGGGCCTATCTTCGATGGTGTTTTTAACATGTCCGTTTTTGACTATTCTCAAAAAATAAGGATGTTCTCTAGACAATCCCCAGTAAGGTCTATCCATATAATAGAAATTTATTTTATTTTTCTCACAATGTTTGTACACCAGATCTGTGCCACGTAGTATGCCAAACAACCAGATTCCCTCTGCTTCTTTAATGTTTAGAATATCTTTGTAAGGTAAAATCTTTGAACCTGGTATACCTTGGTTAGCGAATCTGATGTATTTCTCTGTAACCTCTCTGTGTGTTTGACTTAGATAAATCATGACTCTGTATTATATAATATTCCCTTACAGATGTCTAATCAAATCGGCCACATCCACTTCAAAATTGATGAGATCGTTGAATCTCTTCACACCTTTTGGTTTTTCTCCCTGTGTCTTTATGGGTATGGTCTTTGCGAGGTACAGCTCGTGATCAAGTCCCAGTTGGTAAGACAACACGGGATACACCTTCTTTTTTATCATGTTCGGGTCCTGTATCTCGATGACCTTCGTCCCAGGCTCACACCAGAGCAGGTTGGTCAGTCCCGCACCGTGTGTTGACACCACGTGAGATGCTTCAGAGAAACATCTAACCTGTTCTTTGATTGATAAATTTTCTAAGGTCACGGTCTCCCATCCTTTGAGAGCTATCAATAATTTTTCAGCGTTTACCAGCTTCCTGGTCTTGGCGTCCTCACGTGACACAAAGATCTTTCTCTTCCTATCGGATCCGACCTTCAGTATGTTCTTCATCACCCTGAGCCACGGTGCCAGATGTGGTGTGGTCACTCCGTCGTTGTGATTGCTGAGGCTGGGGACGATTAGGTGTTTGAACTGCCAGGTCTCGTTCTTTGGCATCACCATGTACTTCATTTCTGAGAAGAACTCCTTTGCCACCCTGTCAAAATAATTGCTGGGGTTCGAAAGCACAAACACGTACTTGGCGAAGTTGGTGGACCACCTCTTCTCGATCAGTCGGAACTTGGATATCACGTCCATCCATATGTGCCATGGGTTGTTGGCGCTGTCCTCGTCTATGGGCAACCACACGTAGGTGTAGGTCTCGTTGAACTGCCTGGCCACGGGAGGTAGGTCGATCTCCACATGGTCCCCCCATTCCTTCCATAGACCATGAGTTTTACCTGGTTTGTTTCTGCTCTTGTGCGTGAGGTTCCATACGTGATTGGTTATTAAATGATCCTCATTGGTCAACAACAGCGGGCAACTGTGTACTTTACAGTCAAAGAATTCTGCCATGAAAGTGGGCAACGATTTGAAGTTTGGATCCACGTTCTCATGGTAATTGACCGAGTATTCATACCCACTGTCGATTGTGGGAAATCGATTGAGGAAATATTTCAAAGAATCGATATTCTTAACCGTTGGCATACGAATAATTATACTGTAAAATACACTATGATGCGATTATTTTCCAATGGATGCAGTTTCCTTGTGTCCCGGCCAAAAGACGGGGTAGACACATTCACGACCAAAATTTTAGCAGAACAATACAAAATGGAGTTGTGTAATCTCGCCATGGGTGGCAGGGGCAATGACCGTATCAGTTTCACGACGAAGTTATGGTTCCAACAGAACAGTACAAAAGATGTATTCGCAGTGATAGGTTGGTCTAGCACACACAGACATGACTACATGACCAACGACGGGTGGAAGAAGGGCCGAATAGTCAACATGGATTCCACATGGAGAACATGGAAAACGGCAGACAACCTAAGATTCATTTCTGGACAACCTGGATGGGACGTGGATCAACAGGGCGAGATGAGATTCCTTGACCATGTTTTAGATCTACAAAATTTCTTTGAGTTAAAAAGCATACCTTACGTGATGTACAACAGTCTGCCTAACTCAATGACTTCACTCAACAAGGATCTACGAACAGTGGAATCATCGATCAACAAAGATCGTTTTTTTAAATTTAACACCAGTCATTATGATTTCATCATAGGGAACAAACACATAGTGAGTCCAAACGATCCACATCCTTCGTACGAAGGACACATTTTGTGGACAGAACAACTAAAGGATTTTATAGATGCTAACGATCTACGCACCATTCAGTAACAAGAACAGTAAGGCGTGGGAGGTGTTCGCAGGGGTGGAGAAATCATGGCCTGATCAGATAACCAAATTAGACAATTCAAAAGAAAATGATCCTGTCAGCAACAGCATGTTCTGGGGATTCGTTGGCAACAACAGGGAGATGGTTAAAAAGTTAGAAGCCCGCAACCATCAGTACTGGTTCACTGACACTCCATACTTTGGAAGATTTGACAACAGCAATCTAAAGCCAGACAACCACTACTGGCGCATCTGTAAGAATTCCATACACGTTCCATACATCAAGGACTGTAAGCCTGATAGATTTGAGAAGTTTGGCATCAAGATAAAAGCGCCATCGTTCGCCGGCAAGTACGTGTTGGTGTGCCCGAGCTCGGCGGGAATTAACTCATACATAGATCAACCAACATGGACCAATGACACGATAGAACAGATCAAGAGATACACAGACAGACCCATCCGACTTCGACACAAGCCTAGGGGCAGGGGTACATCAGGACCAAGCGAGGCCAAGGTACCCCTATCCGAGGACCTCAAGGATGCCTGGTGCGTTGTCACAAGTTGTAGCATAGCGGCGGTAGAGGCCATTTGTGAAGGTGTTCCTGTATTCTGTCATGAGAAGAGTTTCGCGACGGCAGTTGCGGGAATCGAGTTGTCAGATATTGAAAATCCCTACTATGGTGGTCCGGAGCCATGGCTATACAGTCTGGCCTATCAACAGTTCACGCCGGAGGAATTTGAGAATGGTACAGCCGTAGAAACATTGATGGACAAGGGAATATTATGAAGATAGAGAAACTAAAGGATGGGTTATGGGTTCCGTCGACGGATGCACAGATAGAGAAATGGCGAGAAAAAGGTCATCCTCATATGCAGGACACTTGTTTAAAACAGTTTGAGAAATGGTGTCAGTTGCAAAATAAAAAATTTAATATGATAGTGGATGTAGGTGCCTGGTGCGGCACATGGGCTATTACTATGCAACAATATGCCAAAAATATCTACTGCTTTGAACCAAACAAGACGCATTATGAATGTCTCCAACGTAATGTAGCACCCTACGGTCACATACGCATTTATAACCAAGCGATAGGAAATGAGGACGGCTACATCTCTCTATCACAAGAATCCTCGACACAGAATACAAGAGTTTTATTAGAAAAAGGAGAGACGAAAATCTCAAAAATGGATTCTCTAAATATTCAAGACATAGATCTGCTCAAAGTAGATGTAGAAGGTCTAGAGATGGAAGTTCTCAAAGGTGCATCACATCAACTTGAAAAAATCAAATATATTATGATCGAACTTAACAACAACAGTAAAAGATATGGTAGTAGTAATCTAGAGATAGAAAAACATCTAAAAGATCTGGGATATAAGATTCTGATCAAGACGTGGCCTGACATAGTTTATTATAAAGTATGATGTACGATTATCTACGAGAGCTGAAAGAAAAACAAAACTTTACTCCTAAAAAGATATTAGATATTGGAGCATGGAACGGTTTCTGGACAAAAAATGTTAAAAGCATCTGGCCTGAAGCAGAATATACTTGTATCGAAGCGGGACACAAACATGAAAAATCCCTTAAACAGATAACCCCCGACTATCATATAGCGGTGTTGGGAGATTCAAATAAAGAGGTCAAAATGTACCTTAGAGAAATTGACAAAGGTAATAAGAAAAAAATTACGTACACTAAAGGATCTACTATATTTGGTATATTCAAAGATTACGAAATACGACAGATGCAGACTTTAGACGAATTGGTTGGCCAGGATGCCACATTTGATCTAATCAAACAGGATGTACAGGGTGCAGAAATTATGATAATGAAAGGTGCTCCCGGTATATTCAAACGTGCAAAATACATCATACAGGAAGTGAATTTATACAAGGATAAGGAATTTCCACAAATACCTAATGAGTACGAGATGGACAATTATATGTTAGATCTAGGATTTAGAAACAATAAAATTATCGATAGTCACAACGGAACAAATCAAGTGGATAAGATATATTACTAAAATCTTTCTAATATTTGATTCCACACTTCTATTTTTAGATCGAGCTGGAGCAAAGGTCTTCTGATATACTTGTCTTTTTTATCTAGAATTTTTATATCTGTTGATTGAGTTATCAAAAAAGTGTTTGGCTGATACTTTATTTTTTTCCCATTTAGCACTATGTCCTCACCACTGCTCCTATCATTCCTGTCCTTGAAAAACCATACACATATGACTGACTTGTTGGTATTGATTTCTCCGATGTCGTTTATAAATTCAAAACCTGTTTTATATTTCTGATCAAACTCCTGCCAAACGTGATGATTTAGGTTGTTCTGATTTTCATAAAGTTTATCATACTCTTTCATATCGTACAAGATCGAAGCATATATGTGTTCCACGGGATCTTTAAAATAATGATTGGTTTTGAGTTTCTCCCAGTTCATTATGCTGAGAACAAATTGATTACTTCTTTTTTCCAGTCGTCAGCATACTCACAATCTCGGTAGCCATCGAACCAAGGACCTCCCTCGGTATAGTGGAGTATCTTAGGTTTGCCGTCTTTGGGTTCCTTGTACCAACCCACAAGCCAGTTGTAAGCGTGTGGCAAGGATCCTATCTCTGAATCTTCCAACCATGAGAACCTGTGTAGGAACTTTGGTGTCTGCTTGTTCAGGAATTCAGGTGTCAGTATCTTGTTCTTCTCGTGGGCACAGTTCCATAGCACCATGCTACTCCAGTTCTTCCTGGGATATGCTGTCTGTATCTGTCCGTCCATCTTGATGGATCCATCCTCTGGTGTGTAATCGTGTTGTACGCACACAACCGCCTTGGAGTCATCGCAGTACTGTTCCAGTTCTTTCGCGGGCACTTTCCACACGAAATCGCAGTCACAGAATACCGCCCAGCCTTTGAAATTGTTCAGGTAAGGTACGAAAAATCTAGTGAACGTGAATTCAGTTGATGCCAGTTTGTCCACGTCTCTGGTGTAGATGCCTTGTTGTCGCATCTCGTTCTGTTTTAATGGATGTACTTCTGCGTTAGGATCCCTACGCTTGATCGAGTGCTCACACACTTGGTATGCTATGTCCTCCCTGCTGTCCCAACCTACGTAAACTTTCATGATCTTCCTGATAGTAATTTGTGTATTTCCTGCCAATTATTTACACGTATGACGTCCGGGTGTTCGAAGTCTCTGTTGTATGGGTGGTCTATTAATATGGGCTTTAAACCGTATTTGAGCCCGGCTACAGCGTTGTTTGGCTTGTCCTCGACCCAATACAGCCCAGTATCGTGGAATTCGGATAATGCTGAATCCTTGTCAGCGCCCGTGCCCAGTATGTGGTAATTTGTGAACACGTGGTCCCCAAACAGTTCTCCCAGTCTCCTCTTACGCAACTGCTGTGCTGGTATGTCTGATGTCTGTGATGTTATGGGTATGAATGTCCATCCCTCCGCGGACAACAACTTGACCCAGGTCTGTGATCCCAACATGGGTCTCTGTGTACCCATCCAGGCGCTCCTGTTGAACTCCCGTATAAGTTTTCTAATCTCATCTTTGGTAACTCCAAACCTTTCCGCCATCTCATATGTTTTCTGTTTTTTGGGCAGTAGTTTGTGTGGATAGTATCGATTGCCGTGCTCGTCAAAATATGATTTCTGTAACACCCATTTGGTGAAATGGTGTTCCCATTCTAGCAACACACCGTCTACATCTGTTAGTATTATTCTGTTATTTGATGTCGGCATCTTCCATTCCTGCCACCCTCAGTTTCACAATGTTGGTTATCTGCCATTGTTTCTGATCCAGTCCTTTGGTGATGCCCAGCCATTGGTTTCTCAGCAGTGCGAAGTCGTTCACTATCTTGGTCAGGTCGACTACATCGTCCTCACCGTCTACATATTTCTCAGCGTCTCTGCTTGAAAGTGCCCTGTTGTAGTTCTCCAGGAACTTTCTGAATGTCTTTGATCTCAGCCTTCTCAGTTCTATGTTTAGGTATTCCAGTATGGCCTCCAACTGCTGTAGTTGGCTGAATCTCTCCTCCACTATTCCGGGTAAGGACGCGGATGCTCGTTCTAGGTTGCCGTATATCTTGCACTGCTTCCTGGCCTCCAGCAGTTCCTTGTCAAAGTACGCCACGCAATCAGGTATCTTCGCCAAACTCCTGCTTACTTCACTGTACCAGTTGATCATTAGTCCTCGCTGTAGCCGTCGTCGTATGATTCGTCTAGGTCTTCCTCTTCCTCGAACACCGTGTTGATCGCTTCTTCCAGTTTGGGATCAAACTCCCCAGACGCCTTTATCTCGTCGTGCTCCACGCCTATGTCGTCCAGGCTCTTGATGAAGTCGATGGCCGCGTCCAGTCTGGATCTTTCAGGCACATAGTGTGATATGGAGTTCCATAAACGTTCGATGTCCTCGTGTGTGAAATCAATCATTTATTCTTCCGTTTCCTCTTCGGTTGTTTCTGTTTTTTTTGTTTTTGGTTTTTCTGACGCTGGCTCTTCTTTTTGAGCTGTGCTTTCTTTGAAGTTTGCCATTATCATATCTAATTTATCACCTGTCCAGGCTTTCCTGAAGTCTATGTGTTCTTTCCCTTGTGGATCAACGTACTTCAGTCTATTTCCGGTCTGTACAAGAATACCTTTCTTCTCGAATAGATCAACCAGTCCACTGTATGGATCCATTCCTGTGTCGTAAGGTATCTTGACCTGCACACCTTCGAAAGGTTTGGCATATCTGGTCTTCATTACTTTACATGCCGCCCTGATACCCCTTACTTCGGATATCTTATTGCCCTTCTCGTCTTCCTTCAGTTTTAGTTTCTTCATTGCTATCACTATGGAACTGGCATATATGAACCCCTGTCCGCCTGATATCTTGTCATCTGGATCAAACATGTCCTGTGATGCGTATGTGTGGTTGGTCGCTATAAGTCCTACATTCCAACTACCAAACATGTTCACACAGTTTCTCACAAGCGCCGTAAGTGCCTTAGGCTTCCTACCTAGATCACCTTTCATGTCTCCTGCCTCGAATTGGTTAACATCTGTTGGTGTCAGCATCATGCCCAAACTGTCTATGACGAAAAGAACTTTAGGAGCACCTTCCTTGTTATCAGCGTGTTGTTCTTTGTAGCCTTTCATGAATTCGGATATGGTCTTGGCCACATCATCCACCATTGACATACTCAATTTCAAAAGTTTTTCTTCCGAAGTGTCAACACCTAAAGCCTGTAACCACGTCTCATCGAGTGCGTTCTCTGTGTCGATCAAGATCACAAAGATTCCCTGTTCTTGTGCGTTCTTGATTATGTTTCCTGATGCGATATAACTCTTACCTGCTCCAGATTCTCCTGCTAGTACAGTCACTTTGCCTAACGGGATACCTTTGTTGAAGTCACTGGTCATTAGATAGTTCAGCGCATAGTTTCCTGTTGATATCCAATCTGTGGGATCGCTGAATCCTATGCCCAAACCTTGTATTGATTTTGTTATACTTTTCCTAAATTTTGTTGCGTCAAACACTTTTGTCATTGTTATCGTCCTATAGTAAGATCCAAATGATCACTAACACAACCAACACCCATGCTGGTATCTGTTTGTACAAGATCCATTCGATCGCTTTCTTAATATTGTTCATGTTCCTATTATATTACACAAGGCCCACACAGTCAATGCCTGGGCCTTGGTAAAATGTCAGATTATTTCGCTTGTCTCGATCTGATCAGTTTCAGTATGTCTTCTGCCCTCTTGGCACTGTCTCCTGCGGGTGCCGCCGTTGCCGGTGCCGCCTCTGGTTGTGGTGCTGGAGCAGGTTCGCTTACTGCTGGAGCAGGTTCAAATGCAGGTGCCGTTGTGGTCGCTGGTGCTTCCGCAACAGGTGTCTGTGGTTTTTGGTAAGCCACGCCCGCTGGTCTGAAGTACTGTCCGTACTGTTCTAGATCATAAGCCTCTCCCTCAACAGATTTTTCAAACAATTCCTTGATTATTTTCACTTCTGCCTCGGTTGGCTCTTTTGGTCTGAAGTCACCTAGGTTGTGTAACCCGTGCGTCTCTATCGCGGCTCTCTCCGCCTCGTCTAGAGCTCTTTCCCTTCTTGACCATTTTGATGTTGAGTAGTCAGCGTAACCACCTTTGGTTGTCTTGGTGATCCTGAAGTCTACACCTTTCACGTAGTCAGTTGGCATTTCTTCCATTTCTGGATCCATTAATGCCCCTCTGATTATGTTGAAGATCTGAGGTCCAATGATGAATCTTCTGATTGGATTCTCAGGTGTTGTGTCTTCCGCTAACGGATTCGTTGTGACAAATCCCTGGAAGATGTAACTTTTCTTCTTCCAGTATTTTCTGCCCATGTCTTCCATGCTCTTGTCTTTGAACC
>Ga0255776_10001459_pt1 | contig 26757 bp, 22 predicted proteins | sample 071ome_19_FD_179974 | JGI IMG/M metagenome (GOLD analysis project Ga0255776, IMG submission 179974) | Coastal salt marsh microbial communities from the Groves Creek Marsh, Skidaway Island, Georgia - 071413AT metaG (version 2) | ecosystem: Environmental > Aquatic > Marine > Intertidal zone >... | reverse complement strand
TGGGCCCATAGCCGTGATTACGGAGTGCTGGTCGCCAATCCATTTCCGCTGGATATCAAAGCCAATCGCTCGAAGCGGGTGGAAGTGCCCCCCGGAGAAACGTTCACATTACGCTTTGGTGTGCAGATCCATCAGCACCTTGAGGCTCAGGGTTTTGATCCGGCTCAAAGTTACCGTCGGTATTTGAGCATCGTTTCTCAGCCTTGAACCTGACCTAATCTGCTCACTGCAGGTGGCGTTGCAGGAATCTGCGATACAACTCGCACCTGGGCCTACATGCCTGCTCAGAAGTTCCTTCAATCAGCCCGGCACTTCTGAGGCGATAGAAACTTTCAGGGTCAGGACAACCGTTGCCCGCCATAACATCCTTGAGGACATCCGTGAGTTGAGGATCCTTTGCCAGAACGACCAGGATACGGCGGAGGTGATCGCCAAAGAGGCCGTCGTCCTTGTCGGCCTTGACCGTCATTTCCTGCAGAGTAGTCTTTCGTGAGGCCATTTCGTGCAAGCCGCGTCGCACCAAGTAAGGATGGCCTGCCAAGAGTTGATGAAAGTTTGCAATGTCCGTGCTGTCCTTGAGAGGGGTGCCGTATCTTCGATTGAGTTCTTCGATTTGTGACGCATCAAAGTCATCCAGTCTCAATCGAGTCCCTACATTGAAGGGGGATTGATTCATGTCACTGATAAATAAGTGCGCTTCGGTTGCATAGGCAATGCAGAGCGTCAGGCCGGCCCAAGGTGACTCTGGATCCAGCGCTCGTTCGTTGTGCCAGCTGCGAAACAATCCAAACACTTCGCTGCCAAATGGGCAGCTGAAGAGACGATCGACTTCATCCAAACCCCAAACCAGCGGAGCGTGCATGTGATCCAGGACTTCCTTTCGAATGAAGCGCTCAAAATTGACATTGGGACCACGGCGCTCGTCCCATACATCTGCTGGCAAGACATCCAGGTCGAGCTGGTCGGCTAGAGATTCCGCTAGACTCAGGTAGAAGCTGTTGACGTCGGTCAGATGGCACGCATTGAATTTTTGAAAATCCGTCAAGGCGACCTTGGCCCCTCGCTCCCGTGACATCTGCAGGCCTCTTGCCAAAAGCGATGTTTTCCCAATCTGTCGAGGGCCTTTGACCAACACAATACTGTCGTAGCGGTTGAGGGCATCCTTGAAATCTCGGTCGACCTGGCGCTGGATGTAAAACTCGGAGTGGAGTGGAACGGCTCCTCCGATGGGTTCCAGAGGAAGGGGCCCTTTGGGCAGTCCTTGTTTTTCGAAATCAATCCTCATGGGCTTGGGTTTGGGGGCTGCCTTGGGCATGAGTCGGAGCCCTGGCTGGATGCGGGTAGGTGTTGCGGATCCGATGTCCTTCAAAGACCGGATGCGGGTATCGATGTTCTCCAAGAGCTTCTCGGTGTCCTGCTCATCTTCCCAAAGTAAATGGGGGATCGGCGCCAGCAGGCCTCCCAGGGGCTCCGGGATGGGGCCTACCCATTGGATCAGGCACGGAATGATGGCAGGCTTTCCACCGTGTTTTTGAGCCGTGTCATGAGCTGTTTCAATCTGATAGGCCAAATGCTCGCTGCTGGCAGCAGCCTTGGACAGGAGCGGAACCAAGATGTCAGCTTGATGAATTTGATCCATGACACTCTTGGCCCACAGCATGTTCGATTCCGCATCCAAGTCCCGAAAGACGTCATGGCCCTGGCTCTGCAGGCGTTGTTCAATCGCCTGTGCCACGATTTGATCGGAAACTTCTGAGGATTTTGATACAATGACAACCCGTTTCATATTCTTCTACTGGAAGGTGGAAGCGTGATCCTTTCACGTGCACCGAGAGATGATACCGGAATGCATGCAGGGAAGCTGATGATGGATAAAGCCCAATTCCTTCTGGAGGATTTAAAGAATTTCCTGTGTTGGTTTCCAGCTCAAAAAGTCCATTGCCAAAGGGTTGGGGCGGGTTAGGATGAGCCAGGGGCGAAGGGACCATCCCTAAATTTGCTGAAAAGAGACGTTTGATAGAACCTAGCAACTTAACTTTCGGCGACTCCCCTAACCGCATATCATGACCAAAGAACATATCGAAGAGCTTTTGAAAGGTATCAAATATCCTGGTTACAGTCGGGATATTGTTTCCTTCGGGTTGGTGAAAGAAGTGGCTTGCAACCATGGTGCCGTCAGCGTTGCCATTGAGTTGACAGGGGGGAATGATGAAATAGCAGCCACGATCAAGCACGAGGTCGAGACACTCCTTCGACAGACAGACGGTGTGGATCATGTGCACGTTCAGGTCAAACTTCCTGCCCCATCAGGTCGCCCTCAAGGCTCGACAAGTGGGCAGAAAAACCCCTTTGAAAACCAGCAAGCCGTGGCAGGCATCCAACGTATCGTTGCCGTGGCCAGTGGCAAGGGAGGGGTCGGCAAGTCAACGGTCTCGGTCAATCTGGCCTGTGCCCTGCATCACCTCGGGGTTCGCGTAGGGCTTCTTGATTGCGATATTTACGGTCCCAGCATTCCTCTGATGATGGGGGTTCATGATCGTCCAGCCATCACCCCTGAGCAAAAAATGGTTCCCTTGGAAAATCATGGGGTCAAGTTGATGAGCATGGGCTTTCTGCTCAGCGATGATCAACCGGTCATCTGGCGAGGACCCATGATCATGAAAACCATCCAGCAGTTTTTTTCCAGTGTGGATTGGGGCGAGTTGGACATGTTGCTGGTCGATTTGCCTCCGGGCACTGGAGACGCGCAACTTTCCCTCTGCCAGACGGTACCCCTGGATGGTGGGGTGGTGGTCACCACCCCACAGCAAGCTTCGCTGGGTATCGTCCGAAAGGGGATCGCCATGTTTCAAAAGGTGAATGTGCCGATTCTCGGTATGGTGGAAAACATGAGTTACTACACGACGCCTCAAGGCGAGCGCATTGAGCTGTTTGGAAACGGCGGTGGCCGCGCCGAATGCGATGCAAAGGGCATTCCTTTTCTCGGTGAGGTGCCGCTTTTCACCGAAATACGTGAAGGGGGCGACACCGGACAACCTGTGGCCGCAGTCCAGTCTCAATCCCCCGCTGGCAAGGCCTTCATGGACATTGCCTCCATCCTGCGCAATCAATGGCTGCCTGAATCCTGAGAGGAACCTTTGGTCATGAATTTTGAGGATCGCCTTCTTAGGTTCTGGGGCCAATCTCCCAAGGTTCCTGCCAGTGCCTATATTGCGCAAGGAGCTGCCGTCATTGGTGATGTCACCCTAGGGGCAGAAAGCAGCGTTTGGTTCGGGGCGGTTCTTCGCGGTGACATCAATCGCATCGAGGTGGGGAAGGGGTCGAACATTCAGGACAATGCAGTCGTTCATCTGGCTGATGATTTCCCTTGTCTGATCGGTGATTTTGTCACGGTAGGTCACTCTGCCATCCTTCATGCATGCACCGTGGAAGATGAATGCCTCATCGGGATGGGAGCGACCATTCTGGATGGAGCCGTGATTGGGGCCCAAAGTATCGTAGGGGCCAAGGCCTTGGTGACCGGAGGGACTGTGATCCCACCCGGTTCGCTGGTTCTGGGGTCCCCTGCCAAAGTGGTCAAATCTCTCAGTGAAGAGGAATGCGCCGGGATCAAGCACTGGGCCGACAAGTATGTCGCCAACGCTCGTTTTTGTCTCAAACATGGCATTCAAGTAGGGGCTCCGCTTCCTTCCCTTGAAGGCTTCGATGGGAATCAGGCCTCAAACTCTCACTGAGATCTTTCTCGGGGGGGGGAATTACCCTTTGCATCTGCTGGGAGACGTTGGCTAGACTGAGTCTTTCTCATGAAAGTGCTACCTTGCAGCTCCTTAGGCGTCTGTTTTCTTTTTCTGACGGTCCTGAATCTTTGCAGCCAGGGAATCGTCCCAACGGATGCAAAAGGGCGCTCTCTGAATCTTGGGTTTGAAAGTGGTGACTTGACCGACTGGCAGACCCGTGGAGAGGCTTTCGTTGGCCAGCCGGTCAAGGGTAACACCGTCACACCCCGTCGGGATGACATGAGCAGTGACCATGAGGGTGACTATTGGATTGGAACCTATGAAGTCTCCGGCGATGACCTCAAAGGCAGTCTGACCTCGGTGCCTTTTGCCATTACGCATCCCTACGCGTCGTTTCGTCTGGCTGGAGGAGCCTCGGATACGACGCGGGTCGAGCTTGTCGATGCCAAGGATGGTAAGGTGTTCTTCAAGGCATCAGGTGTCGAATCAGAGAACTTAAGGCCAGTTATCGTCGATCTTCGGCAGCGACAGGGTCAATCCATGCAGATTCGGGTGGTGGATGACCAGGCGGGGCACTGGGGGCACGTCAACTTTGATGACTTTCGTTTTCATGGAGAAAAGCCTGAACTCAAAAATGTCCTGGATCCTGAGCAAGCCCGCAAAAGCCTCGAAATGCCTGTGATCGATCAAGTGCTCTTTTCCGGCCTTGAACCTCAGGAAGCCGTCGAGGCCATGACGCTTCCAGAAGGCTTTCAAGCACACGTTTTTGCAGCCGAGCCGGACGTGGCTCAACCGATTGCCTTCTGTCTCGATGACCGTGGTCGCATGTGGGTGGCTGAAGGGCATCAATATCCTCACCGGGCGGAGGGAGATCACGGGAAGGACCGCATCCTCATTCTGGAAGATACCAATGGCGACCATCGTTTCGATGTTCGTACGGTTTTTCAGGAAGGACTCAATCTGATCAGCGGACTGGAAGTTGGGTTTGGCGGTGTGTGGGTGGGAGCAGCCCCTTACTTGATGTTTATTTCAGATCGCAATGGCGATGATGTCCCGGACGCAGAACCGGAGATTCTCCTGGACGGTTGGGATCCATACCGCGATACCCACGAAACCTTGAATACCTTCAGTTGGGGGCCAGATGGATGGCTTTACGGATGCCACGGCGTTTTCTGTCCTTCATTGGTTGGCAAGCCGGGAACGCCCGCAAAGGATCGTCAGCGGGTGGATGCTGCCATCTGGCGCTATCATCCGACGCGACATGATTTCGAGGTGTTTGCCGAAGGGACGAGTAATCCTTGGGGGCTGGATTTCAATGCCAGGGGGCATGCGTTCATTGAGGCCTGTGTCATCCCGCATTTCTGGCATATCATTCAGGGGGCTCGATACCAGCGTCAGGGTGGGCAACACTACAGCATCTCTCAGGAAGAAAAGCAGAGGGTTCAACCCTTTTTGCCCCCCAATGCGCCAGACCACCTTCATCCATTCATCTACCAGGATATTCAAACCCATGGAGATCATGTCCACTGGGCGGGTAACAAGGGGCCTCATGCGGCGAATAATCGATCCGATGAGGCGGGGGGTGGCCATGCCCATGCGGGCTTGATGATGTATCAGGGAGGCAGTTGGCCCGAGGCTTATCAGGATCGTGCGTTTATGAACAACATCCATGGCCAACGGATCAACATGGATGTGCCCGAGAGAAAAGGCTCGGGCTATGTGGGGCGACACGGCCCTGATTTTCTCAATTTCAATGATCGATGGTCTCAGGTGCTGAACATGCTTTATGATCACAACGGGTCTGTCTATCTGGTGGATTGGTATGATGCCAATCAGTGTCATCACCGTCGCGACGATGGCCATGACCGCAGTAACGGCCGCATTTACAAAGTCGTTTATGATGAGGAGCCCTGGACGCCGGTCGACTTGAGCGCCCATCGCCCGGAAGGTTGGGTGCGTCTTCAGCTCCACCCCAATGAATGGTTTGCCCTTCAAGCCAGAAAGCGATTGATGGAGCATGGGGGCAATAAGGCTACCGATGTCCTGCTGAATCGATTGATGGATGAAGCCACCGATACCCTTCATCGCTTGCGCCTCATGTGGACTCTCGGTGCCATGGGGAAGTGGACCGAAGCGCACGGTCTTCGGGGCATGTCCCACACCGATGAGGATGTTCGAGCCTGGTCCATCCAACTATCCCTGGAGTCTCGCAATCCAACGGCCCAAACTCTCAAGAAGTTGGAGACCCTGGCCGCGGAAGACCCCTCAGCCATGGTGCGCCTCTATGTGGCCTCTGCCCTGCAACGAACTCCTGTGGCATCCCGATTTCCGGTGCTCAAGGCCCTGGTGTCTCACGCTGAGGATGCGGGAGATCATAATTTGCCCTTGATGATCTGGTATGCCATGGAGCCGGTGGTTGGACAGGATTCCAGCCAGGGTATTTCGCTCCTCCAGGCCTGCAAGATACCCATGCTGCGCGAATTCATTACGCGTCGAATGGCTACACAGTCCTTGGTTGCCAGTCGTTGAGGGGATCCCAAACACATTGAACGAAAGATACTCGATGATCAAACGATACGGTATGGGCTGCTTGCTTGGGTGTTGGTTGATGAGTCCTTGGACTGTTTTCCAATGGGCTCATGGTGCATCGTCCGAGCCGATGGCTGCACTGGTGGCATTGCTGGCCACCACTGAAGACGAGACCTTGCAGCGAGACATGCTTCGAGGCCTCGAGCAAGCCATGGTGGGGAGGGCACAAGTGACCATGCCGGCGGGGTGGGAATCTGTCGAAACCAAATTAAACCAAAGCCAGCAACCGGAGATTCGACGCAGAGTACGCTCTCTTTCCCTTGTTTTTGGAAGTGCTTTGGCTATGGAGAGTTTGCGCACTGATTTACGGAATGCCAACTTGCCATCCGCAGATCGTGTCGGAATGCTCGAATCCCTTGCCCAGGTGAACGACCCACAATTGCCTGGGATGCTTTGGGAGCTGATGAAGGACAATGCTCTTCGAGCCGATGTGATTCGATATCTGGCTCGTTATCAACAGCCGGAAACCCCCGAGGTGTTGTTGGGGGGATACCCGACTTACTCCGCACTGGAGAAACAGCGTGCATTGAGCGTCTTGGCATCCAGGGCTTCCTACGCCCTCCCGTTGTTGCAGGCCATGGCGGATGGCTCCCTCCCTCGCACGGATCTGTCCGCTTCCTTGATTCGTGACCTGCGCAACCTGAAGCATGATGAAGTGGATCATTTGCTCTCGGTCGTTTGGGGAGCCTTTCGGGACATTGCTGCAGACAAACAAGGCGAAATTGAGCGGGTCAAACGCATCTACTATGCCGGTGGCTCAACCCCGGGAGATGCGACGCGAGGCAGGGCGGTCTTTGCCCGGGCCTGTCAACAGTGCCATCAGCTCTTTGGAACGGGTGGGCGTGTAGGTCCGGATATTACAGGTTCGGATCGCGCCAATCTCGATTACATCCTTCAAAACATCATGGATCCCAACGCAGTCATTCCTAATGACTACCGCAGCTCGGAAGTCGAAACCAAGGATGGGCGTGTGCTTACCGGCGTGGTTCGAGAACAAACCGTATCTTCTCTGCGTCTGGCCACACCCACCGAAGAATACGTGCTTCCCATGGACCAGGTGGTCTCCTTGGAGCAAACCGAATTGTCCATGATGCCCGAGGGTCTCCTGACACCGTTCAATGATCAGGAAATCAGGGATTTGCTCTACTACCTGCGCCAGCCAGCTCAGGCTCCTCTTCTGGCCACCCGCGAAAACACAGACCTGTTTTTCAATGGGCGTGATTTGACTGGCTGGAATGGCGATGACGATCTTTGGCGAGTGGAGGACGCGGAGATTGTTGGATCCACGACAACGGGTTTGAATCACAATGCCTTCCTGAAGAGTGAGATGATCCTCAAGGATTTCCGCCTTGTTTTTGAAATGAAGCTGACGCCGGATAACGAGAATAGCGGTATCCAATTTCGCAGTCAGGCTGCGGATCATGGGGAGGTGCGGGGTTATCAAGCCGATGCGGGTGCGGGCTGGTGGGGCAAGCTTTATGAAGAGCTGGGTCGTGCACTGTTGTGGGAGGCCCCCGGAGATCAACATGTCAGGAAAGGGGAATGGAATCTCTATGAAATCCTTGCGGTGGGGCATCATGTCCGAACTGCCATCAATGGCCACCCTTGCGTTGATCTGCAGGATCCGCAAGGTGCCCTGCAGGGCCTGGTGGCCTTTCAGCTCCATTCAGGTGGGCCGATGGAGGTGCGCTTTCGCCGCTTGAGCCTGGAAGTTGACCCCGAGCCGAAGCTTACCACCACGGAGTGATATGTAAGGCAGCAACTCAACGCGTGGGTCTGATTTCTCCGTTTCTGCAAGGGCCCAACCTTGCAACTCGCCCGAGGTAAGGCACATTACACTCCACGGTGCGAACCCTGGTCGGCTCGTTCACCCCAATCAAGCAACAAAAAAAGTCAAATTCATGGGGCAAGATTGGATACGCATTGGAGGGGCGCGAGAGCACAACCTCAAGAATATCTCCCTCGAAATTCCGAGAAATCAACTGGTGGTCTTTACCGGTTTGAGCGGCTCGGGGAAGTCCTCCCTGGCATTTGACACGGTCTTTGCGGAGGGCCGACGCAAATATATCGAATCCCTGTCTTCTTATGCGAGGCAGTTTCTGGATCAAATGCAGAAGCCCGACGTGGACTACATCGAGGGTCTTTCTCCCGCCATTGCCATTGAGCAGCGCTCGGGTGCAGGAAACCCGCGCTCGACCATCGCTACGACCACCGAAATCTATGACTACCTGAGATTGCTTTTTGCTCATGTGGGTCAGCCCCACTGCCCGGATACCGGACAACCGATTTCGCACCATACCACTTCAGACATTGTTCATGAAGTCATGGAGAAGGAAGAACAAACCAGGTTGATGGTCCTGGCACCCATCACACTCCCGAATGGAGCCCTTCCAGAATCCGTCCTGGAGGAGTTGGCACGGGATGGTTTTCTCAGAGTCCGAATCAACGGGGCATTCATGGAGATAGGTGAGGCGCCTCCTGGAGAGGAACTGCGAACTTTGGAGGTGGTGGTCGATCGCCTTGTCCTCCAGGAAAAGGCGCGCGTGCGATTGGCTGATTCTCTGGAAACGGCCCTTCGACTGGGTGGGGGAGTGGTTCACCTCCTTCTTCAGCCGCCTTCGCAGCGAGATCGTGAAGAGTGGCAGGAATGGGTTCGGTCGAATCGGCTCTTCAGTCCACACACCGGCAAGGCTTTTGAACGACTTGAAGCCCGTCATTTTTCCTTCAATTCACTGAGTGGAGCCTGTGATCATTGCCATGGCCTGGGCCAGCAGATGGAGTTCGATCCTGAACTCATGGTGCCAGATACCAAGAAGTCCCTTCAGCAAGGTGCGTTGCTACCGCTTAAAAAAGTCCCCAAAGCCCAGATTCCCTTCTACGATCAAATGCTCAAGGACTTGGCCGCTCATTTCGGCCAGTCCATTGAAGCGCCCTTCAAGAACCTGAAGGATCGCTTCAAGGAATGCCTTTTCTTTGGCAGCGGGGAAGACAAGATTGCCTTTCGTGATGGTCAATCAGTGAGTGATCGACCCTTTGAAGGCATCATTCCCATGATGGAGCGCCAATATGAGGAGAGCGAAAGTGACACGACTCGCAACCGCCTCAAAGGTTACATGTCTCCGGTTGCCTGTGAGGCTTGTCATGGGCTTCGCCTGAAGCCCGAAGTGCTTGCAGCGACTCTTGGTGGAGATGACTGGATTCAAAAAACCGGGTACTGCAAGCAGTCCATGGCAACCATCCCCGGTCTCTCGATCATGGATCTATGTCATCTGACCATCGAACAGGCCCATGACTTTCTGGGGCAGTTGACTTTGAGTTCGTTTCATCAAAAGGTCGCAGGCGATCTCATTCGGGACATCCTCAGTCGCCTTCGCTTCCTGAAGGAAGTGGGGCTCGGTTACCTGAGCCTGGATCGGGAGAGTGGAACACTCAGCGGGGGAGAATCGCAGCGGATACGACTGGCGACTCAAATTGGAGGGGGTTTGGTCGGGGTTATGTACATTCTCGACGAGCCCAGCATTGGCCTGCATCAGCGTGATAATGACCAATTGCTCGAAACGCTTCTGAAGCTCCGTGACATGGGCAACTCCGTATTGGTGGTCGAGCATGATGAAGACACCATCCGCAAGGCGGATTACCTGGTGGATGTCGGTCCCGGTGCAGGGGTGCATGGTGGGCAGATTGTGGCTCATGGGAGTCAGCAAGATCTCATGGAGAATGAGAACTCCTACACCGGAAAGTATCTTTCTGGTTTTTATGCCATCGAAACACCCTCTCAGCGTCTGGAACCCAGTCATGACAAGGGATGGTTGGTCGTCAAGGGTGCGGCCGAAAATAATCTCAAGGGCTTGGATGTCCGTATCCCCATGGGGCTCATGACCTGCGTGACCGGGGTGAGTGGCTCCGGTAAAAGTACTTTAGTCGATGATATCCTTCGCAAGACCTTGATGCGAAAATGGTATGGAGCCAAGGATCGTCCTGGAAAGCATCAAGCCATCTATGGAGATGAGAAGTTTTCCAAGATCATTGTGATGGACCAAAGTCCCATTGGTCGTACACCCCGCAGTAATCCGGCGACTTACACGGGTATTTTTAATCAGGTTCGTGAACTTTTTGCTCGATTGCCGGCTGCTCGCATACGGGGCTATGAGTCCAGCCGTTTCAGTTTCAATATCAAGGGAGGCCGATGTGAGCGGTGTCAGGGAGACGGGTTGATCAAGATTGAGATGCACTTTCTGCCCTCGGTCTATGTATCCTGCGAAGCTTGCCAGGGCAGGCGTTACAACCGGGAAACACTCGAGATTCAATACAAGGGCAGGAACATTGCTGACGTGCTCGACATGACGATTGATGAAGCGGTGAACTTTTTTCGTGCCGTACCCAAAATCGCAGAACCTTGCCTGACCCTCGCCGAAGTGGGCTTGGGCTACCTCAAGTTGGGGCAGTCGGCCACTACCTTGAGTGGTGGGGAAGCTCAGCGGGTCAAACTGGCTGCCGAACTGAGTAAACGCTCTTCGGGTCGAACCCTCTATCTGTTTGATGAGCCCACCACAGGGCTTCATTTTCATGACGTGGCAACCCTTCTGGGAGTGTTGAATCGCCTGCGGGCTGCAGGCAACACGCTGGTGATCATCGAACACAATTTGGACGTGATCAAAACCGCTGATTGGATCATAGATCTTGGTCCAGAGGGCGGTCGGGGTGGCGGAGAGCTGGTGGCTGAAGGAACGCCCGAGGACATCGCGGCGGTGGATGCCAGCCACACGGGCAGATACCTCCGAGGGATGCTCTCACGTGAACCTTCAGAGGATGGAGCCTCATAACGAGGCTATGTTCCTTCGATCCTATCTTTTCTCCATGAAAGACGCTCATCCAATGCCAATCCGATACCTTTCAAAAAACGCACCAGTGAAAGGCCATTGGATCTGTGCCGTCTTTTGGAGCCTGGGCATTCTCTTGCTGAGCGATCCCAGCGACCTGCGAGCATCTGCCACCCCCAACATCCTTTTGATCATGGCCGATGACTTGGGGTTTTCGGATCTGGGGTGCTATGGCGGCGAGATTCAGACTCCACAACTCAACCGCTTGGCCTCCGAAGGGCTTCGTTTTACCCAATTTTACAACACCGCTCGATGCTGGCCAACTCGTGGTGCTCTCCTGACCGGTCACTATGCGCAATCCATTCGTAGAGACACCCTGGAAGGTGTTCAGAGTGGTGCCTCAGGCCTCAGGCCTTCATGGGCCAAGCTCATGCCACATTATTTGAAAGGTGCTGGGTATCGTTCTTATCATTCCGGTAAATGGCATGTTGATGGCATGCCGTTGGCCAATGGGTTTGATCGCTCCTACTACCTCAAGGACCAAGGGCGTTTTTTTTACCCCAAAGTGCATTGGAAGGATGATGCGCCTCTTCCCGAAGTGGCCGCCGATGCCAATTTCTATGCCACGACGGCGATCGCTGATCACGCCATAGAATGTCTTCGAGAGCATGCCGCTGAATATCCGGATCGACCCTTTTTTCATTACGTTGCCTTTACTGCCCCTCACTTTCCGCTCCACGCCAGAGAGGAGGATACGCTGGCCTACCAGGGAGTGTATGATCAGGGTTGGGATCAGGTTCGGCACCAGCGTTGGCAGCGCCAGCAGGCCATGGGTCTGGCATTAGGGCCGCCTTCGGAGGTCGAGCGGGATCTCGGGCCTCCCTATGCCTTCCCCCAAGCGCTCAAGGTGCTGGGTCCGGGTGAAGTGAATCGACCGCTTCCATGGGAGACCTTGAATGCGGAGCAAAAGGCGTTTCAAACCCAGAAAATGATCCTGCACGCTGCCATGGTGGATCGAATGGACCAGGAAATCGGCCGTATTCTGAATCAACTCAACGCAATGAAGGCTGAGGAGGATACTCTGGTCCTTTTTCTGTCGGATAATGGTGCCAGCGCCGAAATCATGGTACGGACGGACGGTCACGATCCGCAAGTCCGCCCTGGATCAGGTCCTTCCTATTTGTGTCTGGGACCTGGATGGTCCACTGCCTGCAACACGCCCTTCCGGAAACACAAAACATGGGTGCATGAAGGGGGGATGCATACACCTCTCATCGTCCGTTGGCCTGCAGGCATTACCCATGCCGGTCAATGGGTAGATCAGCCTGGACATGTCATCGACTTGCTACCCACCTTTCTGCAGGCGTGTGGGATCCATGAAAACCCCTTACCTGGGGCAGGCGACCCTCCCTTGCCCGGGATCAACTTACTCCCCGTTTTACGCCATCCACAAAAACGCATTCAACGCTCCCAACCCCTGTGGTGGTTTCATGAGGGGCATCGCGCCCTTCGGCAAGGGGACTGGAAAATGGTGGCCACCCGTGACCAGCCGTGGGAGCTTTATGACCTCAAGACCGATCCTCAGGAAAGAGTGAACGTGGCTTCCGAAAATCCGTCCGAGGTGCAGGCCATGGCGGGTGCCTGGCAACGCATGCACGCCACATTTCAACGCATGGCCCAAACCCCCTGATGTTCCAAGCCCATCACGGGATCTGACGTTCAATGGCGCGGTAAATGTTCAAGGCCTCCTCGTACTCCGCAACGGCTTCTGCCTTCAGGACCTCACGGCTGCGGTCCAGCTCCGCCTCTACCCGAGAGATGAGGTATTGAATTTCCCCCTTTGAGGGCAACAAAGGGTCGTCAGCGACCATGACATGCCACGGAGCTGAATGGGCGAAACGGGTACGACCCACTGGAGTTTTGCCAAAGCATCTGAGAGCCATCCAACTGGATCCATCTGCGGTCATGCTCGCCTGAATGGGAAGACGCCAAGCGTTGCCGACCTGCTGTCCGGGGCCCTTCCACGTATGGACTACCTTGCCATTGACAAGGCACTCCGCTTTTTCAAGCGGTTGATCCCACAGGATTTCTCCTTCCACAGGAAGTTCCATGGAAGATTGTTGACTGAGGAAGCGGAAGCCCGGGTGCTGACCCTTGAGTTTAACCAGGAGCATGGGACCGTTGCTGACAAAACTGCGACCTATATCCAAGCCCTTGAACCATTGATCATAAGAGAAGGCACCCTCCAGGTGCACGTAAACCCGCCCAAAACCCAGAGGCACCGGGTGAACGCCGCTGGCTGTGCCCGCTGTTGGTCGCAGGTTGAACCCGCAATTGAGCAAGGTGTAGTAGGTTTCAAATCCAAACATCATCCATGCATCCTCATTTCCAGCCTGAGGGTCCTGGGCGAAGCTCATGTAAGGTGCCTTCGGTGCATTCCATTGTTTGAAGGCAAACGAGGTGCGCCAGAGATGATTGTTGGATAGTTCAAACAAATCGACTTCCATGATGGGGACCAATGCCATTGACCATGGCCAGTCGTGTTTGTCCAGATCAAGGAGAGCACCTTGCGCATGGGCTTGCCTGGCAATCGAAGCCATGGGTGGGCCTCCTTGCTGAACGGGCTCCTGGTGTCCAAGAAGGAATACCGCACCAAGGGTGTGTGGTTTTCCATCGACAGAAAAGATTTCGTATTCGGTATTCATGGGGTGGATGACATGAGTTGAATCCACCTCCAAGAGGTTGGGGCTCGCAGGGATGTCCCGATTCTTGTCTCCCTGCGAAGGGGGTTGGTAGGCTTGTGTGACCCATTGATTCAGGGGGAAGGCAACATTGAGATCTTCGGCCAGCATGAGGTTGGGGAGTTCATGCATCGGGCGATGAACGTGGGTGTCTCCGGAATACCAGCCAAGTGAGGTCATATCGATCCACCGATGCAGTTTCCACTTCAGTTCAATGGGATCTTTGTTCTCAACCACGACCTGCTCTCGCAATGGGGTGTATTCCTTTCCTCTTTCAATGGTCCATTGATAGGTGCCCGGAGGAAGTTCCACTGAAAACCAGCCTGCTGAAAGGGTAGTGTGGTATTCCCTTGATTCCGGATGGATACGGTTCTGTTTTCGGTAGTCCACCGAGCTACCCATTGAGGCGAGAGATCTTGGATAGTAATGGGTCCCATCTTCTCCTTCGATGTAGACCCTCACGGCAAGGGGCTCGCCGGTGTCCGCATCTTCTACCAGGGCCTTGACATAGGCTTCTTTTCTGGCCGCTTTGCGATGTTCAATGATTTCCCACGCATCAGCAGGTAGCCGATGGGTATCCACCAAGGATGCCAACTGGCGTAACGAGAGCACTTCATACCCTTGCTCCTTGAGGTAATGCATATAGGCTTCGAACATTTCTGGACGAGTCGAGACCCAAGGATGATCACGGTCGGGCACTCCATGAAACTGCAAAATGGGTACCGATCCCGCAGGTAACGAGCTGAGGGCACGTTTGAAATCATCAAGACTCCAGTGGGGACGGGCATCCCCGGCTGAAGGGAGCAGGCAAGGATGGTCCTTACCCGGTTCAAAAGCGCTGCCTCTTCCATCCTGGTAGGGGAATTCGGGAGCTCCTCCACGTCTGGCCCAAACAAAGCCAAGTTCACGCATCAAGGAGGGACCTCTGGGATGAATGGCATTTCCAGGGTAGGCAAAACTGATGGGTCTTGGGATGCCATGCTCCTCGCAGCGATCGTTGATGTATTGAATTTGCTGCACGACACGGCCAAGGGTATCGGCTGAAACCCCCATGTGATCCTTGGTGTGATTGCCGATCTCGAACCCGTCCTGGTTCAGTTTCGCAATCTGCTCCCATGTCATGTAGTCGTCCTTGTTCGATGCAAAGGTAAAACCCTCTGTAATGAAGAAGGTCGCGTTGAACCCCAAACCTAGCAATATGGGGCGAACTGTGGTGTAGTGAGATGCCTTGGAGTCATCGAATGTCAGGACGACCCGCTTGGTATCTTCAGCCATGATCTCTGGCTGAACTAAAAGCCAAAGCAGTAAGAACCATCCCAAAGGGCTGTTCCAGCGTTCATTCACTGAAGGAAGTAAAGCTCGCATGGAAAAAGGCTATCACAATGTCATGTCCTGGCTACCGATAAGCCATGGTTCGGATGCCTCCGCTTTGGATGATCAATCATCCCACTCTCGGTAGGGCATGGCTCCACGCTGCAGATAGTCGGCACATTTTGGGCACCTGCCGGGTTCCTGCCATTTTCGGATGGGGTGAGAGGCCTTGCTCGGGCACTCGATCAACAGCTGATAAATGGTTTGGGTCGGTCGCTTGACTAGGGGGGTGTGAGCTTTAACGCGATAGCGAAAAGCTCTTTTGCGTGTGAGGCTGCCGGTGACCAGTCCCATGTGCTGCTCCACCTGAGACCATCGGCTTGGAGGGAGGGTCCAATTGAGGGAAGTGGAGGGTCTGAAGACCCGTTCGGAGATAGGTCGCAAGATTTCTATTTTCGAGAGAACGTCGAAAAGCCTGCGGCAGTGCCGACAGTCGATGGTGATAAGCTCAAAGCCCGGGCCCTGAAGCTGTCCCCCGATCGAATCGACCCGGTATCCGCATCGGTCGCACTGGAATCGATACATCCTGCCCACGAGAATACTCACCAAACCATAGGAAGGAGAAAAAAACAATCTTCGAACCAAGGAAGACTTTTCAACTTCAAAGGCTTGCGATTGGACCTAGCAAGGATTCAAGATAGGATCTCCTTTAAGAACAAAGATGAATGTTCCCAATCAATTGACGGTTGCCCGATTCGGACTGACGGTGGTCTTCCTTGCCATCCTCTTTTCGGAGATTGCTTTCTACCAGTCATGGGCTCTGGTCATCTTCATGGTGGCAAGCTTGACCGATTATTTGGACGGTAAGATTGCCCGTCGGGACAACTTGATCACCGATTTTGGCAAGCTGATGGATCCTCTCGCCGACAAAATCCTGACTGGGGCCGCCTTCATTGCTTTTGTGGGTTTGGATCGGATGCCAGCCTGGATGGTTATTGTGATCGTCTCTCGTGAACTGGCCATCACGGGTCTGCGATTATTGGCGGCTTCCAAGCAAGTGGTTCTGGCAGCCGAGCGATTCGGTAAGCACAAGACGATTTCACAAATCACGGCCATCATTGCCTTGTTGCTGGAGATGGCGTATCCCACATGGGGCGCATGGGGAGAGTGGTTGTTTGGGGGAAGCCTGGCAGGTCAGCCATGGGTGAGCGGTTTGGCATCCTTCGCCCAGTGGGTCGCCGTGGTTTTGACCTTCTATTCAGGTGCGGTTTACTTATGGAAAAATCGTAAACTTTATCTGGAGGACATTTGAGCTGATGGGGGAAGCATCCGACCATCGTGAAATGACTCTGTCGCATGAGCGGACCTGGCGTACCACTGTGGCCTGCCTGGGACCTGTCGGTCGCTTTCCCAAAGCTCCTGGTACCGCAGGTTCGCTGGTGGCCATTCCGATGGCTGCCTATTTGCTGTATGCCTTGCCTCTTTGGGCGCTTGCCCTCACCTGCCTTTTGTTGATGCTTTTTGCTGTTCGTTGTTGCGGGAAAGCTGAGCAAGAGATGGGACTACGTGACCCAGGATGCATGGTGCTTGATGAATGGGTGGCCATCCCTTGCTGTTATCTCGGGTTGCTGTGGATCGATCCGGCCTGGCAAGAGGCTTTCCAAGACTCTCATTGGGGTTGGTCCATACCCACCCTCAAACTTCACTTGGCGGTCTTTTGCCTGTTCCGCGTGTTCGATATCTGGAAGCCATGGCCTGTCGGTCCCGCGCAGCGCTGGCCTGGAGGGTGGGGGGTGGTCATGGATGACATCCTGGCAGCCCTTTATGTCAATGGGGGCTTGTGTTTATTTGGGGGAATGCTCCTCTAAGCCGCAGGGCTGGAAGTTTTATCATGGAATGAGAGTATTGATTCAGCGAGTTGCCAGGGCTTCAGTCATGATCGATGGTCATGATACACAGATGATTCAGGCTGGACTTGTTCTGCTGGTGGGAGTGGAAGCAGAGGATGGGCCAGAGGACGTCCAATGGCTGACCCACAAAATCACCCAAATGCGACTTTTCAATGATAATGAAGGTAAAATGAATCGATCTCTGCTGGATGTGGGAGGCGATCTTCTGGTCGTGAGTCAATTCACCCTGCATGCCAGCACTCGCAAAGGTAATCGTCCTTCCTTCGTCAAGGCGGCACATCCTGATCTGGCAAAACCCCTTTATCAGCAATTGGTGGTCTCACTTGAAAAGGCCACAGGCAAAGCCATCTTCACGGGGGTTTTCGGTGCGGACATGAAAGTCGAATTGATCAATGATGGACCGGTTACCATTTGGATCGATTCACGTCAGCGCGAATAAACCTCAATCACTTATTCACTCACGAGACGATGGCTGGATCGACCAAGGACGCAAGGGCTGCCCTCGTAGCCAATTTCAGCCAATGGACACGATCCTTGAGCGGAAAATCAGAAGGTGCTTCGAGAGTCAGACAATGGGGTGTCCCCCGATGTTTGAAAAAGAAAGCCTCCGGCCAATCTTTGCGCTGAGTTTCCTCAAACGGCGCTGCAATCAGCCCGTCGCATGCCGTACGCCCATCGATCCAGGATGCGCTCTCAACGGGAACATGCCCTCGAATGGCTTGGAGAATGCTTCGACCTAGGACGGGGGTGGAGGAAGCATCCATCAACTCGTAAAGATAGAATCCATGGGCCTCCCAGTCCTCATGCAGGAAAAGAGCCATATCAAAAGGGTGCCATGAATCAATCGCTTCAAGCTGTCGTTGAACCTCGAGGGTGGAGCGATGGAGGTAATCGCGGTTCAGATCCTTCCCCTCTGGAGTCTCTCGGCGTTTCTCCAGCATGCCCCGAGGGTTTAGGCAGGGAAAGATGGTGTAGTTGAAATCCTCCCGCAACCCTCCTTCCTCCATGAGGGCGATCAATGCAAGGGTTGAGGCTGGTTCATCTCCGTGGATCCCTGCTGAAAGAAAGACCGATGCCTTGGCATGCGTCCTCTGTTTGGTGAAGGCGGCAAGGGACGCTTGAGACCCTGCATCCAGAGCAAGCTGTTTTTCTTCCCATGCGTGTCGTACAGCCCAGAGGCTCAGGCTATCCAGAAGAGGCCCGGGGTCGACTCCTTCCCCACCATAACCTCCTTGATTCAGGCCGAGTTTTTCAGGTGGCAAGACTTTGATGGAGGGACTCTTCAGAAACTGCCCATCGGGAGGGACGCCTCTTCGTTCTGCGGAGTCACTCCACATCCGCAGGAGGAGTCTGCGCATGAACCCTCCTCTGCCAATTCGGGTTTCCAGTCCGGGCTCAGCCCCAGATCGCGAAGCATTTGCAAATCCTGATCCACCGACTGATTGAGCGTGGTGAGGTAATTGCCAACCATCAATGCGCTGGCTCCAGCCATGAAAATCATACTTTGAAGGTCTCGCAGATTGATGGTCCTGCCCCCTGCGACCATGATCTCCTTTTCGGGCAGCAAGAAGCGAAAACAGGCCACTGTCTTGAGAATTTCCATTGGAGGCAGGGCTTCCATGTTCTCATAGGGCGTGCCATCAATGGGGTTGAGAAAATTCACCGGTACCACGCTGGCACCAATCGCTCTCAACTCAAGGGCCAGATCACAACGATCTTCACGGGATTCGCCCATACCGATAATCCCACCACTGCAAATCTTGATACCTGCCTTTTTGAGAAAGCCGATCGTCTTGAGGCGATCATCAAAGCTGTGGGTGGTGCAATGTTCTGGAAAGAATCTTCTGGAGCTCTCCAGGTTGTGCCCATAGCACTCCAGCCCAGCGTCCTTGAGTCGGTTGGCGACTTCCTGGCTGTCGATCAGGCCAAGCGACGCATCCGGGCGTACCTTACCCTCTGCTGCCATCTCCCGGATGCGATCACAGACTTCATCCAGAATCGGGCCTTCGCGAAGGCCCTTCCAAGCAGCCACCAGACCGACGGCGGTCACTTGGTTTTCCTTGGCTTCTTCGGAGGCTTGTCGGAGCGGCTCTGCATCGACAAAACCGTATCTGGGTGATTGCGTCTGATAAGCGGATGATTGAGAGCAGAACTTACAGTTTTCCGAACATCCTCCGGCCTTGGCATTGACAATGGAGCACAGATGAATGCGATTTCCCTTGAAGTGCTGCCGGATCCGGTTGGCTGCAGCCATCAAATCAGTGATGTCTGCTTGTTCTTCCAACTCGAAGAGCCAAAGCGCTTCCTCCTTATTAATGGATGCTCCGTCCAATACGCGATCGCACAAGTCTTGGATGCGGTCCCGATTTCTGACGTCAACCCTTTGCTTGGTCATGGTTGACAGCATAGTTCGGTGCTCAGTCAGGATCAAGAGTGAAGGTGAATTCAGTGGGCTTGATACACCACTTTGCCACCCAGGATGGTGTAGCGATTGCGGCCTTTCATGGGCCAACCATGGAAGGGGCTGTTTTGAGCTTTGCTCGGAGTGTCCATGCGGTCATAAATCCACTCTTCTTCCGGATCAAATAAAGTCAGGTCGGCTGGTTCACCCACACTCAAAGACCCTCCCTTGAGGCGCATCAGGCGAGCGGGATGGGTCGTCCAGCGCCGAATCAACTCCATGAGGGTCATGCGGCCTGTGTGGTAGAGCCGGGTCAGCCCCAGGGCAAGTTCGGTTTCCAGCCCCGTGATTCCAAAGGGTGCCACGTCAAATTCCACTTCCTTTTCATAGGAACAGTGGGGTGCATGGTCCGAGGCCAGGACTTCCAATGTCCCGTCGGCAACGCCCTCCAGCACGGCGGCTCGGTCTGCCGCTGAGCGCAGAGGCGGGTTCATTTTGAACAAGGTGTCGTAGGCGGGCCACTGAGGTCGTTCGTGGTCGATATGGATCATGTTCAGCCAATCTGCTCCACTTTCTTCCCAAAACGACTCGCTACCGGCAATGGCTGCATCGGTCAGGGTGAAATGGTGCGGGCATGCTTCACCAGAAATAGGAATCCCTTTATCCTTGGCTTCGCGGATCAGCTGAACCGCCCCGGCAGAGCTCATGTGCTGGCAGTGGATATGACTTCCTGTCAGCTGAGCCAGTTGAATGTTGCGTGAAACGATGAGTTCTTCCCCTAGTGATGGCCATGCTGGTAAACCAAGCACTCGACTCCAGTGTCCCTCGTGCATGACACCTTTACCAACCACTGACTCATCCTGACAATGATCCATGAGTGGAAGTTCGAACATTTTCGCATATTCGCAGGCTCGACGCATGAGGTCGTGGTTTTGAACGCAGCGTCCATCATCGGTGATGGCGACCACTCCTGCTTCGTGAAGAGATCCGATGGGGGCCAGTGATTCACCGGCAATGTCACGGGTGATGGCCCCGGTGGTATGCACGTGAATCAGGGCATCTTTTTCGACCTTGTCCTGAATGAGGGCGACCGTTCCGGGATTGTCGATGGCCGGTGTGGTGTTGGGCATGCATACGACGGTCGTGAAGCCGCCTTGAGCTGCTGCCTTGCTACCTGTACCGATCGTTTCCTTGGCGCTTTGGCCTGGCTCCCTGAAATGCACGTGAATGTCGATCAAACCCGGGCTGATGACGAGGTTTTTGGCATCCAGCACCTGGGTTTCTGCGTCGAGAGCTGCATCCGCTGATTCGCCTGTTGCGGCAATGCGACCCTCACGAATCAATAGCGATTGGTGGGAGTCCACGCCGCTTGCCGGATCCATGATCCGGCCATTCTGAATCAGAAGATTACTCATGTAAGGAAAAGATAATCAGTGCGGAATTGACAACGCAAGCTCTGTTGCCCATGATGCCCATCCGTTTCGCGGGTGTAGCTTAGTGGTAAAGCTCCAGCCTTCCAAGCTGGCTACGAGGGTTCGATTCCCTTCACCCGCTCCACTCTTTCTTCTTAACCGCCTCGCCAACAGATCACTCAGTTCTTTTCTGGCACTGTCAAATGGCATTGATTAGGGAATCATCCGGATCCTGAAGAAAGCCGATGCGCTGCCGGGAAGAGTCCAGGTAACCATCGTGGGTTCTGGCCATTGATATTCTTTGGGCAAATCCGCGAGGCCAGAGACAGGTTCCCAATGAGTCAGATTGGAGGACTGTTCGATGAGACATCTCGGCGTTGGGAAAAAAGGCATTTTCAATCCAGATCATCAAACTTCAATAGCCCACGCTCTGGATTGAAAATGCCTTGAAGGGGTAGCAACCATCCCATCAAGCCGATCTCCATGGTGTGCGATTCAAGATCGTGAAGAGTCCCTGCAAACATGATGTCTCCAAGGCGGTAGTCGGCAGTCCCCGATCCACCAATCCTCAGTGTATTGGGTATCTCAGGCAGCCATGGTAGAAACGATGGAAAGGTTTGAACCGAATCGTAACGGGTGTTCAGCCAGCGAAAAGGTTCATTAAAATCTGCCAGGCAATTCACTTTTCCTTCGGAAATAGTGAAGTCCAGCAATCTCGGCTGGGCCAAGATCATCTCTGAGTGTGCGGCAGCGAATCCAAAAATACAGAAGATTGCCATTAGTGATGGGGTTTTCATTGGATAAATTCAATGGAAAGCATCAGTCTGTCAAATGGGGCGCTGCCCCGTGGACTGGAGCAGTCGACGCGGTCTCAAAAAATGATCAGGCATACCGGGTCTGAGCACCCTTCTGATTCAGGGATGAAGGATGGCTTTTGTCAGTTCTTCTGACTTTATCTGACGGAATCGTTCTGGAAAGCCAGCCGATGCATGAAGATCGCTGACCATCGCCATATCCTCTTTGTGGTCCACTACCAAATTGAGTGCAGATGGAGTGCCCAGCGCGAGCATGGCCGGTAAATCTCCATACTTGACGGCACCATGGAGAAAATCACTAGAGCGGTAATCCTTGAGTTGGACGAACCGGAAGCCGGAAGGATCAATGGTGCTTCGATCGATCACCTCATGGGCCAGGGCCCTGGCAGCCGCAACCCAGTGCCCGGTGCCCGCAATCCCCACCAGCTCGACGCTTTTGGATGGCCGGTCGGGATGGTGCTTCACATGCGCGATGACACTGAGCAGGTCGTGGACCCTTTGAGCAAAAAGCGGATGATTGTAGCCGTAGGTGTAGCCGGCAAACGCGCGTCCGTTGTCCACGATCTTGTTTGCCGGGAGAGGAGAAGGCCCCTGTCCTTTCAAATCCATCCCAAGCACGGTACATCCGTTTTCCAGTGCCTCCTTGATGGCTTCAGTGAGCTTCCCTTCGGCGTCCCACAAGCCGGCCAGGCCTTGGGTGGTGGGCCAAATCAAGGTGCGTCCATTCCATTCCTTGGGATGCAGATAGGCAACTTGTAGCGTCTCCTCATGCGTTTGATTGTGCAAGGTGCCTTGCATGTCCCAGTAGGTTGTGTGATCGGTTTTTTGAGTCAGTTCCAGCTCCGTCCGTCCAGCGCTTTCCATGGTGCGCCCCAGAATGGTCCGAATGCCGGTTCCAACCCAATAGCGGAATGCATGAAGGCTCTGTTGACTTTTTTGGAGTTTGCTTTCGGCATCATCGGACCAATGCTTCAGTAACGTTTTTTCGAATGCCTCGCCTCCATCAGGCCGCGCATGGCCGTTGCTCCAGACCGTGAGCTGGGATCGGCTCAGTCGCGGATAATCTTCTTCAACGATGGGTGTTGGAAGCCCCAGGCCAAGATGTTCATTCATGAAGTGATACATGGCGGAGCGACTGACATAATTGTAGTTGTGACCAAAATGGTTCAAGGCAGTCAGCGAGACTCGCTCCTTATGTCCAAGCATTTCGTAGAGGCGTTGAAGTTGGGGGAAACCTTTGGTCGTCATTTCAACCGTCCAATCGTTGGCGCCGGTCATCCCCAGTGGTTTGGGCGCCACCAAAGCAGCAATTTCGACATTACCAGCATGGATGCGGAGTCCGGAGGCATTTTCACAGGTGCAGCCACCTTGCATGGCGGTCGAAACCATCACGGCGGGAAAGCAGACCGCCAGACGAGGATCCAAGGCCCCCATCATGAAAGACTGCGTGCCTCCTCCGCTGGCTCCTGTGATGGCCAATCGCCGAGCGTCGACATACGGGAGCGTGGTCAGGAAATCCAGTGCGCGCATGGAATTCCAGGTCTGAAGGCCCATCACACTTTGAAGCCGCGATTCGGCCTGAGCACTGAACAAGCCCCAGCCATCCGATGTATTCATGTGCTCGCGCTGTTTGGCAAATCGATGAGCCAGCTCGTAGCTGATCTGTTCATTGTCTGCGTAGCCGATCATATCGTAGTGGAAAACCACACAGCCCATGCGGGCCAGCTGAACGTTGCGGGACTGCAAGGGGCTCCTTCCGCCATTTTCAAAACGCTCGGCTCCTTGGTTGATTTCATCGAGAACCTCTAGATTTTCCATGAACCTCCCCTGATTCCAATGTCCGTGAGGGCTCAAAACGGCAGGTCTGGGGCCTTCGTATCCCTTCGGACGATACAGGCTTCCGGTCAGGAAGAACCCGGGAAAGGTTTCCATGTAGACCTTCTCGACCGTGTAGTCTCCCTGATCGAGCTTTCCGTGGATAACAGCGTTGAGTGGGGTGCGCGTGGGCATCGGCCAAAGTCCGTTGGCCACTAGAAGCTGTTGGCGTCGTTCCTCAGCCTGCTGACTCCAAGCGGCAGGGGATGCAGGAACTTCAAAAGGAAAATAGCCATTCAAGTTTCTGGGCTCCTCATCTCGGTGATCCTCGGCAGCTTGGAGAGGGACCCATGCCAGCAGGAAACATGTCATCATGGAGGCCATGGCGAAAGGCATCCGCTGGCGCGTCCGTGACTCAGGCCGGTGAATGGTTGTGAGGCTGTGATGAGACTGGAAAGGGTTCATGATGAAGAGGATTTTAAAGACGCTCGTGCGCGAGTGACAATCACCAAAATGGCCCTTTAAGCATCCTCCTACCAGGCGTTTACCGGGATCATTCGGGCCGTTTGCCAGGAAGATTCCTCTTGCCGACAGCCAGCAAAACCAAGGGATTCTTATCCAAGGGATAGACGCTTTTTTGGGATGTGGAACAACCAAGGATCGGTGGCCTTGGACACTTCAATCAGTTGAGGGTCGCTACAAGTGGGTAGAATGAATCTGCTTGATGGAGCTCAGTTTTTTTCATATAAGACAAACAACCATGAGCACTGAAGTGAAAAAGTCGACCCGTGGTCCTTTCTCGGGTTTTATCCGGCCGGATAAAGCAAGCAGAGCCTTCACACTCATCGAGTTGCTGGTGGTCATAGCCATCATCTCCATACTGGCCAGTATGCTCCTGCCCGCCTTGAGTAAGGCTAAGGAAAAAGCCAACCGCACCAAGTGTCTGAGTAATCTCAAGCAGATGCTTTTGGCCACCCACATGTATGTTGGAGACAGTGAAGAATACTTGCCCTACAGCTCGTGGAGCTCAGGAACCTACGATGTGGCCAACTGGCTTTACACTCGCAAGCGAGGACAAAACCCCGAACACGATGTAACTCTTGGCCAATTGTGGAATTATATTCCCACGGGGCAGGTTTACTGGTGTCCGCTGGAGCGGACCAACACAGCTTTGTTCAAGCAGCGTGAGATGCAGGTTTCCAGCTACGTCATGAACGGAGCGGTGACTGCTTATGGAACCTCACCCAACGGAAAACAGTGGGGAAGTTATAAAATGGACCAATTCAATGCGGGTAACCTCCTCTATTGGGAAGCGGATGAGCGATTGCCATCGAACTATGACAACGTGGCCAGTCGACCTAACGAGGGGGTGACCGAACGTCACAATAGTGGAACCAATCTTGGAATGTTTGGTGGACACGTGGAGTATTGGAAATTTACGGCTTACTACGAAGAGGCCGGGATTGGTGGGTTCCCTGGACGCGCCCCTGGCAAATTCTGGTGCAATCCTGGTTCAGCCAACGGTAAATAGTGGTTGGTTTTAAATTCCTTTGAGGGCCATGCAACCATCTTTGATTCATGCTTTTTTCATTCTTTCCATCGCTTTTTTAAGTGCCTGTGGGGGCGGTGGGGATGACGGCCGCATTCGTAATAGCCAGAACGTTGATGGTGCAGCCGATCATCTTTCCGAGGCTTTTGCTGGGTCTGACAGCGCCCTGCAAAAGCACGCCAAGGCGGCCTCAGAGGCCATGCGCAAGAAAAAGTACCGAGATGCCCTGATCTCACTTCAGGAAATCAAGCTCTCAGGGAAGGTAAAGGATGTCAACGAAGGCATCGCTGTCAGGGATTCCTTGATCAATCTCGAGCAGGAGCTCATTTATGCCATGGAAGATGGAGATCCCAACGCGGCCAAGGCGTATCAGCTTCTCAAGCGAGTCAACCAAAACTGACGCCATTCGGGTTGCTGTCGGTGACCCGATGCGCTGATGGAAACAGGCTTCAGTGTGTCTCCTGCAGCGCAATGGTCGGGCAAAACGATTTGAAATCATGCACATCTGCCAGTAGGTTAGTGAGAGTATGACCTCGCCTTTGGTGCTCATTCATTACCAGAACCTGATGCCTGGGAGCCGTTTGGTTCACCGCCTGGAGGAACTGGGATTCCGTGTCAAGAGTGCCTCCCCATCATCCAGCTTGGTAGACCAGGTGAGGCAACTATCTCCCATGGCCATGGTGTGCGATTTGGAACCCGACGTGGACCAGCATTTGGAAGCCATTCGCACCATCAAGGAGGATCTACAGACGCAACACCTCCCCATACTTGCTTATGCCAATCTTGGCGATGGGCTTGAAGAGTCTGCGCGTCTGGCGGGGGCGACGTTGATTGCCGATCGGTCAGGGGTGCTTTCCCAGCTTCCCAACCTCATGGATCACATCCTTGAAGTTCATTAACGCTTCCTTCCATCTTCTGCCCTCCCACCGTGGGTGGGTTTTGGGACTTTCCACGTGACCTTCCCTATGGGGCGTGGCATGGTCTTCGAATGACTCCTGATGAGGCTGGCCGTTATTTGAAGGCCTACAAGGACGGGGAGCTCTCGCAGGAGGAGCTGCTCAAGCAGTTTCAAAGAGCTCCTTTTGAGGAATTGGGTTTTGCCAAAATCGATACCCATCGAGCCCTACGTAAAGGTTTTCCAGAAGTGGTTTTTGGCGAAGGAAAGACGCCTGAGCAAATCGCTGCCATTGTCAGCAAACTCTCCCATCACTCTCATACCGTGTTGGTGACCCGCGTGAACGCTCAAGCAGCTGATGAGGTGCAGGCCTTGTGCCCTGACTTGATTTACGAGGAAGGTGCTCATTGTCTGATCTGGAGGGGGCCCAAGCAGCCGGTTCCCAAAGGGCGTGTTTGCGTGGTTTCGGCTGGAACCAGTGACTTGGCAGTCGCTGAAGAAGCAGCTCTTACCGCCACCGTCATGGGACATCAGGTGGATCGGCTTTATGATGTCGGAGTGGCGGGGCTGCACCGTTTGTTGGCATCCATGGATCGTTTGCAGAGCGTTGAGGTCATTATTGTGGTCGCCGGCATGGAAGGGGCTCTTCCAAGTGTGGTGGCAGGTTTGGTTTCACAGCCAGTCATTGCCGTTCCAACCAGCGTGGGATATGGAGCCAGTTTTGGAGGGGTAGCGGCTTTATTGGGAATGCTGACCAGTTGT
>Ga0255776_10001458_pt1 | contig 26761 bp, 28 predicted proteins | sample 071ome_19_FD_179974 | JGI IMG/M metagenome (GOLD analysis project Ga0255776, IMG submission 179974) | Coastal salt marsh microbial communities from the Groves Creek Marsh, Skidaway Island, Georgia - 071413AT metaG (version 2) | ecosystem: Environmental > Aquatic > Marine > Intertidal zone >... | reverse complement strand
GGATGAACCCTTCACCGACCTCTGGTTCCATGGCGACATTGCTGATGTCCCTGGGCGGTACCATTGACCTAAAGCAGCTGGAACTCAGGACTGAAGCGGGATCTGAGCTTTCTGACTTCTCTAATTTACTGTCGCAACTTGGCATTCAGTTCGATGAATCCGGTGAGGCAGGTCCCTCCTTGGCCAGTGGTGAATTGCCGCCGTTGCCGACAGATTTGTCCGCCGAGGGCGAAGGTTTGCCGCTGGAATCCACAGAGGCATTGTTGTCGGACACGGCTGCTCAGCTAGACCTTGAGGGCAGTGCATCAGCACTCGATGACTCAAGCCTTGTTGTCTCGGACGGTGCCGCTCAAGCTGAGTTAAATCGTCTGCAAGGGGCACAGCAGACAAACGTGCCAACGGCCGCCGTGCTAGGACAAGCGACAGATAGTGATGCTGAGATATTGCCACTCATGGCATCCCAGCAACGTGTGAGCCAGCCGGACAGTGCCGACGATGTACTGCAGATGATTCGCCAACCACCCGATATGCGAGTGGCGTATCGAGCCGCGCAAAGTTCGGTCGACGTTAATAGCGAAGGGAATACTCTTGTCGACGATCCGTTGGAGCTAATGAATCCGTCATCGCGCAGTGCGTCCGCTCCGGAGTTGGCAGGCATGATGAGTGACGCTGCCGCATTGGCGCAGCAGAATCAGCAACAACTGGAAAAACGCCTGCAAGCCGAGCAGCAGGCGTTAACGGCGATGCAGCATCGTCTGGACTCAGCGGCGAGCCTTGATCTTTCGGCTGACACCGATGGTTCATCAGAACTGGCGTCCTTGACGGCGGCAGCAATGGTGAATCAGGGGCAGAGCGATGCCCTACAAGAAGCCCAACAATATGCTCAAAAGAGAGACCCGCAACTAACGCCACTCGCGGCGGCCATTCGTGATGATGGGACGTCGGGTGTGACCGCGCCGACTGCAGAACTAAGCGCTAACGCTTCTAGTGGGAAGAGCGCCAGTCTGGCGGAAGCCGACGCCATGAATCGTGTGCAGATCAATGAGCCGACAGTGGATACGACCGATGCACTTGTTGCCGCACAGGCTCAGCAGCAGACCAGCCGATCCGCGACTGATAGCACTGCGCTGACGGCGGCGCAGCTGGCGGCAGAGCGAGCTGCGATGAGGGCGAATCAAAAATCCGGCATAGAGTCGTCGGCCACTAATCAGCCGGTGAATGTGGCGGGAGCGGCATCAGTGATGTCGGATTCAGCGGAGTTTGTACCAGTAACGGCGGGCAGTGCGGACTTGCGGGGTGGTCGCCCAGAGGGACTGTCATTGGAGGCCCAGCGTCTCGACAACCTCGCCGTAAACGCTGACAACCTTGCACCATCGACGGCACAAACCTCGACGACAACAAGTTCGCAGTCCAGTGCTGGAACACCACTGAGTGCAACAGCGGTAGCAGCAGCACCGTTGGCCGCCACGGATACGGAAGCTGGCGTCTACGATCAGGCAGATGCTCAGATTGATGACGTACAGGAGTTGTCATTGCAGCGCCAGTTACGGGAGCGTCTCGATTTCGGGCAGGATCGTCGCGAGTGGGCGCCCGCGCTTGGCAGCCGCCTGGTTACCATGATTGCCGATGACGTTCAGCAAGCACGGATTCATCTGGATCCACCGGAGTTGGGCAGTTTAGAAATCCGTTTGGAAGTCCGACAGGATCAGGCCACGGTTCAGGTGAACGCTCAGCATGCGCAAGTGAAGGACGTCCTCGACGCCAGTGCTCAGCGCCTGCGTGATGCACTTAATGCCGAAGGCATTGAGTTGGCAGACTTTAGCGTGAGCACGCAAAGCGGCCAGTCGCAGCAGGATCAGAACGAATCGGGACAAGGCAGTGGCAACCGTGACGGTGATGGCGAAGGAGTGATTGCGGATGGCGACACGTCAGAGGCGACTCCGGTGATCTCCAGCCACAACGGTGTATTGGATACCTTTGCTTAGGTTTTGCCTGAATTTTCAACCTTATTGCGAGGGGCTAAGGCGTTGGCTCCTTGATCATTGGTTTGGCAAGCGCTGGCTTAGCAGTAACTGATTGCTGGATATCGGCTCAAAGGGAATTGAGCTTGTGTTGATCAAGGTTGAACAACACCCGAGGCGACATTAGTGGCGCGCAACGCTTCTGGATCAACCCTTTTATCCAGCAGGTCGGGTTTGTGACTCCGACCATCGTGCTGCCTCACATTATTCTCTCGCCGTTTTTTCTACCTTTGCCCACTACCTTGCCCACTACCTTGTTTTAGGCCCCTGTCGGCTGAATGACAGCACCTCTCACTTTTTTCATCAGCTTCTACACTGAAAGCAGACCTATGTCCTGAAGCGACGGTTTTTTGGCGAATAAACGTGGCACAGGCATTGCAAACTTGACTGACAGACTGGAGAAATTCTGACATGGCGAAAGAACAGGACCTCAAACTCGAAAACGAGGAAGGTGCAGAAGAAAGCAGCGGTGGTGGCAAAAAGAAGCTGATCATCATCATTGCCATTGTGCTGGTGGTATTGCTTGCAGGTGGCGGTGCTGCAGCGTTTTTCCTGTTGGGTGGCGAGGACGAAGACGCTGAGGCAGCGGAAGAGGAAGTTGTGGAAGAGGTCATTGAAGAGCCTGAAATTCCCGCCCAGTACGTCAAATTAAAGCCTGAGTTTGTGATCGGTTTTCAGGCGGGAACGCGTCAACGTTTTGTCCAGCTCAGTATTGAACTGATGACTCGTCATCAATCCGTTGTTGACGCACTGGAGCTGCACTCGCCGATGATCCGCAATGAGGTGATTCGCATTGTCAGCAGCCAGGAATTTAATACCCTGAGGACCACCGAAGGGCGTGAGAAATTGCAGGCAGATCTGTTAGCACGAATGACAGAACTGATGGAAAAAGAAGCCAGCACAGAGGCCATTGAAGCCGTGCTGTTTACCAACTTTGTGATGCAGTAGGAAAGAGTGTGCAGGATTTACTGTCGCAAGATGAGATTGATGCGTTACTGCACGGCGTAGATGACGGTGACATCGGCCCGGAAGAAGAGGTCGATGCCGCTGGCGTAAAATCCTATGACCTGAGCAGCAACGACCGCATTGTGCGCGGGCGTATGCCAACGCTGGAAATGATTAACGAGCGCTTTGCCCGTTATACACGCATCAGTATGTTTAATTTCCTGCGACGCAGCGCCGACGTGTCCTCTGGCGGCGTACAGATTATGAAATTTGGTGAGTACATACATACCTTGTATGTACCGACCAGCTTGAATCTGGTGAAAATGCGCCCATTGCGCGGCACGGCACTATTTATTCTCGATGCCAAGCTGGTGTTTAAGCTGGTGGACAACTTTTTTGGCGGCGACGGTCGTCACGCCAAAATCGAAGGTCGTGAATTTACGCCGACGGAAGTCCGCGTCGTGCAGTTAATTCTGACGCAGGTTTTCACCGACATGATGGAAGCCTGGCATCCGGTATTGCCAGTCGAATTTGAATACGTCGGCTCTGAAGTGAATCCGGCCATGGCCAATATTGTCAGCCCCAGTGAAGTGGTGGTGGTCAGTACCTTTCATATCGAGTTAGACGGTGGTGGCGGTGACCTGCATCTGACTATTCCGTATTCCATGATCGAGCCGATGCGCGAAGTGCTCGATGCCGGGACCCAGACCGACCACGATGAGGTGGACGAACGCTGGCAGCAGTCCATGCGCGAGGACATTCTCGACGCCAAAGTAGAAGTGCATGGCACGGTGGTCGAGCGTGATATTTCTTTACGGGAAGTTGCCAAATTAAAAGCCGGCGACGTGATTCCCATCGAAATGCCTGAGGAATTTATTCTCGAGGCGAACGGTATTCCAGTATTCAGTGGAAAACTGGGCATTTCAGACGACAATCTGGCGGTAAAAATTATTGACCAGCTTAATCACAGACGACGCTGACAGGAGCGGTATATGAGTGACGAAAAGGATCAGGATCAGTCTCCCGAAGAGACGCCAGAGGCAGCGGATGGTGCGTCTGAGGATCTGGACCCACAGGCACTTGCTGACGAAGTTGCCGGTGGCGTAGAAGACGCCAACAGCGAAGATCAGGCCTTGGCGGACGAATGGGCCGCGGCGATGGAAGAGTCGGGCGATTCAGAAAACGATGATATTGACGATCTCGTGAATGACGCCGTTCAGCAGGTACAACTGGATGAATTGAAAGACGAAGGCGGGCCGGTACAGAGCGATGGCAATCCGGAACTCGATGTCATTCTGGATATCCCCGTGCGCATTTCGATGGAAGTGGGTGCCACTAAAATTCCGATCCGTAACTTGTTGCAATTAAATCAGGGCTCGGTGGTTGAGCTCGACCGCCTTGCTGGTGAACCGCTAGATGTCTTGGTCAATGGAACCTTAATCGCCCACGGTGAGGTGGTGATGGTGAACGATAAATTCGGCATCCGACTGACCGACGTGGTCAGCCAGAGTGAGCGAATTCATCGGTTACGTTAATTCGTTTGAATATGCCTGATATCAGCCTACAAAGGGGAAGCTGTTTGAAAACATTGTTCGCAATCGCGGTCAGTCTACTGTTTAGTCCCATTGTCCTTGCGACCGATGTGGCTGGAGAGGCAGTGGGTGCCGGTGCGACAGTTGCGGCAGACAGCGCGCCCATGCTGACCACAGATCCGATGGCCAGTGCGGGTAAAGTGGCCATGTTTCTGGTGCTGATTCTGGGCTTGATTGTTGGGCTCGCGTGGTTAGCGAACCGGGTGCGCATGATTCAGCCAAGTAGCCGTCAGGGTGCCCTGTCACTGATATCTGTGTTGTCCGTTGGGCAGAAAGAAAAAATAGCCATCGTGCAGGCCGGTGAACAGCAAATTGTGGTGGGCATTACCGCGCATTCGATTTCCACGCTGGCGACGCTTGATGAGCCGATCGAACAGGACGCGGTGGCTCGTCCGGATTTTGCCAGCGTGCTCGCCAAGGCGGTGAAAAAATGAACGCGGCAAGGTCGACCTGTCTGGCATGGCTGTTGGCCGTTGCATTAAGTTGTCTGGGCTCAAGCGTGTGGGCCAACGAGACGGCGGGTCAACAGGTAGATCCATCGGTGCTATTGGCACCGGTGTCATCGCAAACGGTGGGGCAGGCGCCGCCGGCTCCTGCCTCACTTCAATCTCAGGCTTCAGGTCAAGGACAGGGACAAGGACCGCTTACGGGCAGCGTAGCTCAACAGGCTGGCGCATTAGCTAACTTCGGGATTCCCGCCGTGGTGTACAAAGCCAACGAAGATGGCGGTGAGTACACAGTCACGATTCAGATTCTGACCATCATGACGTTGCTGACGGTATTGCCGTCGCTGCTGATTATGATGACGTCGTTTACCCGGATTATCGTGGTGCTGGCGATTCTGCGTCAGGCCATTGGTTTGCAGCAAACGCCTTCCAATCAGGTGCTGTTGGGACTGTCGTTATTTTTGACTCTGTTTATCATGATGCCGGTCTTTCGCATTATTAATGCTGAGGCCATCCAGCCCTATTTAGCCGAGCAGGTGACTCCGGGCGTCGCACTCGAGCGCGCTGTCGAACCCTTGCATGAGTTCATGCTGGCGCAAACACGTGAGACGGATCTGGATCTGTTTGTGCGCATCAGTGGCCGTACTGATATTGCCAGTGCCGACGAAACGCCGATTCATATTCTTATACCGGCCTTTATTACCAGTGAATTAAAGACGGCGTTTCAGATTGGATTTTTGATCTTTATTCCGTTTCTGATTATTGATCTGGTCGTCGCCAGTATTCTGATGGCCATGGGTATGATGATGCTATCCCCCATCATTATTTCGCTGCCATTTAAAATCATGCTGTTCGTCCTTATTGATGGTTGGGCACTGATTATGGGTACGTTAGCCAACAGTTTTGGGACGGTGTAGGAGGGCATTATGACGGATGCAGTCATCGGCGATATCTTCACTAACGCACTCTACATTGTGCTGACCTTAGTGGTGGTCATTATTGTTCCGAGCCTGATCGTGGGTTTGATGGTCAGTACTTTTCAAGCCGCGACTCAGATTAACGAGCAGACGCTGAGTTTCTTACCACGTTTAATCGTGACTCTGCTGGCCATTATCATGTTCGGGCCTTGGGCGGTTGGCGCCGTACTCGACTTTACCCGGGACATTTACACCAACATTCCCTTCATCATTGGCTGACGCCTATGTTTGAGATTAACGCACTGGATGTCAGCCACTGGGTCAGTCGTTATGTTTATCCCTTTGCGCGAATCTCCGGGTTACTGATGGTGATGCCGCTGATCGGTACCCGCATGGTGTCTTTGCGCGTACGCTTATTGCTGGCCATTGCCATCACACTGGTTGTGGTCCCCGTACTGCCTCCCATGCCAAAGCCCGAGGCCATTTCATTGGCATCTTTTATTATTGTGCTGCAACAACTTCTGATCGGCATTCTGTTGGGGTTTGTGGTCGAGTTATTGATGCAGGTATTTGTGATTGCGGGTCAGTTAATCGCCATGCAGACGGGCTTGGGTATTGCGACTACGGTGGACCCGAGTCAGGGCGCCTCGGTGGTGGTGATTTCTCAGTGGTTTTTGTTCATGGTCGGCTTGGTATTTCTCGCCTTAAACGGCCATCTGGTGTTAATCGAAATTCTGGTCGACAGTTTTTATTCGTTACCCATAGGCATGCATGGTTTTTCGGCGGAGCAGTTTGGCATGTTGGTACACTGGAGTGGCTGGATGTTAGCGGCAGCAGTGGTGATCGCCTTGCCCGCGCTCACGGCGCTTCTTATTGTGAACCTCGCCTTTGGTGTCATGACGCGAGCCGCCCCTCAATTGAATATTTTTGCCTTGGGTTTTCCGGTCACCATGATCGTCGGTCTGGCCATTATGTGGCTCAACATGGAAACCATGGCGCTGGGGTTTCAGGGGTACATGGATACCCTGTTTGAGTTTCTGAAAAAGCTGGTCAGCGGGTAACGCCATGGCAGAACAAGACAGCAGTCAGGAAAAAACCGAACAACCCACGCCCCGAAGGCTTGAAAAAGCCCGTGAAGAGGGGCAGGTTCCGCGCTCCAAAGAGCTGGGTACGACGCTGGTGTTGGGACTAGGCGCCATTGGTCTATTAATTTTCGGGCCGTTTGTCAGTGACCGTGTAGGGCGCATGGCACTACACAGTTTCTCGTTTGATCGTGAGACGGCTTTTGATACCGGCATGATGAGCTCGTATCTGATGGCGTCGGCCATGGATGCCGCCATCGCTCTCATTCCTTGGTTGGTACTGGTGGTTGTTGCGGCGTTTGCCGGCCCTTTGCTTGTCGGTGGTTGGTTATTCTCGACCAAAGCCATTACCCCTAAGCTGGATCGCATTAATCCGCTGAGTGGTTTAAAGCGGATGTTCTCCATGAACTCGCTGGTAGAACTGATTAAAGCCTGGGCAAAAGTACTGGTAGTTGGCACCGTCGCCTGGCTGGTGATTCTGTTCTTTTTTCAGGACGCCATGCAGATCCAGTTCGAAAGTCTGGAAGCCGCTATTGATCACACGGTTACTATTATTCTCTGGAGCGTGGTGGCGCTGTGTTTGTCGACGGCGCTCATTGCCGTGGTGGATGTGCCTTGGCAGATCTACAGCTTTACTAAGAAAATGCGCATGTCGATGCAGGAGATCAAAGACGAATTTAAAGAGACCGAAGGTAAGCCTGAGGTCAAAAGTAAGGTTCGTCAGTTGCAGCGTGAAATGGCCAACCGACGCATGATGGCAGATGTGCCCGAGGCCGATGTAGTAATCACTAACCCGACTCACTATTCAGTGGCACTGAAATATCAGGCCGGCAGCATGGCCGCACCAATCTTGTTGGCGAAGGGTAGTGATCAGGTCGCGTTGAAAATCCGCGAAATCGCCAAAGAGAACAACGTACCGCAAATGCAGGCGCCGCCGTTGGCTCGTGCCATTTATACCCATACCCGTGTTGGCGATGAAATTCCTGAAGGCTTGTATGTGGCAGTGGCTCAGGTGCTGGCTTATATCTATCAAATGGATATGTACGCCAAGGGTCGCGGACCTAAGCCGGAACGTAAGCCAGCGATGCCGATTCCGAACGATCTGCGCGTAGACCCCGACCCTGAAACGTAAAAATTTTATGTTAATTGCCTAAGCAGGAACGCTTCTTGCGATACCCCTTGTCAGAATCAAAATTTTGACAGGTGACAGAATGGCGACGGCATCCCAGAGTGGTTTGACGGGGCAATTAAAAAGCGGGGCTTCTATCCTGGTGCAGGGCAATCTCGGCATTCCGGTAATGCTGTTGGTGTTGCTGGGCATGATGACCCTGCCTTTGCCGCCGTTTCTTCTGGATACCTTTTTTACCTTCAATATCGCTTTATCCATCGTGGTGCTGTTGGTCAGTGTGTATGCCAAGCGTCCTCTCGATTTTGCGATTTTTCCAACCATTCTATTGATCGCGACGCTGTTACGTCTTGCGCTCAACGTTGCCTCCACGCGGGTGGTATTGCTGTACGGCCATGAAGGCGGTGACGCGGCTGGTAAAGTGATCGAGGCCTTTGGTGAAGTACTGATCGGCGGTAACTACGCCGTCGGTCTGGTGGTATTTATGATTCTGATGATCATCAATTTCGTGGTGGTCACCAAAGGTGCTGGGCGTGTTTCGGAAGTCTCTGCTCGTTTTACTCTGGATGCCATGCCCGGTAAGCAGATGGCCATTGATGCGGATCTGAATGCGGGTCTGATTGATGCAGAGCAAGCCAAGCAGCGTCGCGGCGATGTCGCTGCCGAAGCGGATTTTTACGGTGCGATGGACGGTGCCAGTAAATTTGTGAAAGGCGATGCGGTTGCCGGTATTCTGATTCTGATCATTAACGTCGCTGGTGGCTTTGCCATTGGTATGGCGCAACACAACCTGACCTTTAATGATGCTGTGTCTGCCTACACCTTGCTGGCCATCGGTGATGGTCTGGTTGCACAGATTCCGTCGTTACTGCTGTCGACCGCAACCGCCATTATGGTGACTCGCAACGGCGGTGACGAAGACATGGGGCAGCAAGTGTTTGGTCAGATGTTTGGTTCTTCCCGTGCGCTGGCTGTGTCTGCTGCTTTGTTGTTGTTGATGGGCGTCGTGCCGGGCATGCCACACACGGTATTTCTTAGCGCGGCATTGGTGGCAGGCGTCGCCGCTTACATCATTCACTGGAAGAAAGAAGGCGGTGAGCTTGGCGATGCCGTTGCCCGCCGTTTGGGTGTAACCAGTGCGGTCAAAGGCGGCAAAGAACTGGCGGCACCGGGGCAGAATGCATTGGCGGCGCCGCAGGAAAAAGCCGCCGAAGCCATGAAGCAGCTTGAAGTGAAAGAGCTGGGTTGGGATGACGTCGAGGCCGTGGATCGCGTCGGGCTGGAAGTCGGCTATCGCTTGATTCCGCTGGTGGACAAAAACCAGGGTGGACAGCTGCTCAATCGAATTAAAGGCGTGCGCCGCAAGTTATCTCAGGAACTGGGTTTCTTGATTCCGTCCGTTCATATTCGCGACAACCTCGATCTGTTACCCAATCAATATCGCCTGACGCTGATGGGGGTCACTCTCGCAGAGGCGGAAATTCATCCTGAACGAGAATTGGCTATTAATCCGGGTCAGGTATTTGGCAAAATTGATGGTCAGGCGACGGTAGACCCTGCTTTTGGTATGGAGGCTTACTGGATTACCGCCGATCAGAAAGAACGGGCTCAGACCTTAGGCTACACCGTGGTCGATGCCAGTACCGTGGTAGCCACGCACCTGAACCAGAAGTTGCAATACCACGCTCACGAATTACTTGGCCATGAAGATGCGCAGGAACTGATCGATAAGTTGGCCAAAACCTCACCTAAGCTCGCCGAAGAGCTGGTGCCAAACAAAGTCAGCATCAGTCAGCTGTTGGGCGTTCTGCAAAACCTGCTGCGTGAGCAGGTGCCGATTCGTGATTTGCGCTCAATCGCCGAGTCTTTGGCGAATTCGCCAGCACAGAGTCAAGATATTGCCGCGCTGACTGCGGCCGCCCGTTTGGCTCTGGCCCGCATGATTACTCAGAATATCTTCGGAAACACCGACGAATTGCCGGTAATGACCCTCGATCCAGGGCTGGAACAGTTATTGCTGAAGACTCTACAGCAGAGCGCACAACAGGGTGGTCAGCAAGGTCTGGTACTCGAACCGGGCATGGCCGATACCTTGCAACGCTCATTAACCGAATCGGTACAGGTGCAGGAAGCGGCGGGTCATCCGGCGGCATTGTTAGTCACCTCGCAACTGCGTCCAGCCATGGCTCAGTTTGTACGCAACAGCATTCCGCAACTGCATGTGCTGGCGTATCAGGAAGTACCGGACAACAAGAGCATTACCATCGTCGCCGCTGTTGGCGGCCAGGCCTGACGGGGCTGAGTTATGAAAGTAAAACGATTTATCGCCGACAACATGCAGCAAGCGCTGCGTCTGGTATCCGCCGAGCTCGGGCCAGACGCTGTGATTGTCAGCAGCAAAAAGCTGGATAAAGGCATGGAGGTTGTGGCCGGCCTGAACGTGACCGACACGCGTGAGCCAGCGCAGCAGGAAGAGCTGGACCGTCAGCTACGTTTGCAGCGCGAGCTTGAAGCCGCTAAGCAGGCGAGCCGCATGTCCGATGAGCGTCAGCGTCGCGAAGCTCTGGTGCGTCAGAGCGATCTCAGCGATACCGCAGGCATTCGCGATACTCTCGCGGCGCTGAAGCAAAGTCAGGCCGTCACAGGCGCCGACTCATCCGTTCCGGCAGGTGCGTCAGACATGACCTACGCGCGCAAAGACGCTTCCCAAAGCGCCCCAATGCAGGTGGCGGATACTAATACCGACTATCAAACCCGAGCTGAGTACCAAACCCGCTTACAGGAAATGCAGGGGGAACTGCGTGAATTAAAAGATTGGCTGGTCAGCCATCAAGGCAGTGCCTGGGACACGCATCGCCCCATGACCTGGCAACAGTCGCAATTGTGGCAGCGTTGTCAGGACCTGGGTCTGGAACCGGCCTGGGCGGATCGAATTGTCAGCCGCAGCACTGGCGATCACGAACTGGACGATGCTTGGGACAACGCCCTGTCATTGATTGAGCAGGACCTGCCACTCATGCCGCCGGGCATGCTGGAGCAGGGCGGGCGGATTGCCTTAGTCGGGCCTACCGGTGCTGGCAAAACCACCACCATCGGGAAAATTGCCGCGCGCTTTGTGCAGCGTCATGGCAGTGACTCTGTGGCGGTCGTGACATTGGATAACTACCGGGTGGCCGCCCACGATCAATTGCGTGCGTTTGCTCGCATTCTCGGCATCGAAATGAAAGTCGTGACGCAAGGAGGGGATCTGGCGAAAACCCTGCAAACCGTGCGTCAGAAGAAATTAGTCCTGATTGACAGCGCTGGATTAGCCAGTCAGGACCCACACTTTTCCACACAATTGTCTATGCTTAAACAGGCTGGAGAAGATGTGCGCAAACTGCTCGTCCTGCCGCTGACCAGTCAGGCCAGATGCTTGCAGGAGAATTACGAGCACTTCCGCGGCGCCGGTCTGGATGGGTGTGTGTTCACCAAATTAGACGAATGCTTCAGCCTGGGTGCCGGGTTAAGCATTGCGGCATTAACCCGCTTACCACTGACACTGGTGACGGACGGCCCGCATATACCAGACGACCTGCATTATCCCGATGCAGCCCGGCTGGTAAAACTGGCGGAGCAGATGGCAAGAATGGCACGAACCCGTTGGCAGGCAGCCGAGGCGATGAGCCTCGCCAACCAACAGCAGAGTTTTCAACACGGAGTATAAGGCATCATGGCAAGTCACCCGGTTCAGGTAATAGCGGTAACTGGCGGCAAAGGCGGCGTAGGTAAAAGTAATGTCTCAGTGAATCTGGGCATTGCGCTGTCAGAGATGGGACGACGTGTTGTTTTGCTGGACGCCGATTTAGGCCTGGCAAACATCGATATCTTATTGGGCATCAGCTCAAACAAAACCATTGAGCACGTACTCAAGGGCGAGTGCGATCTGCGGGAAGTCATGGTTAAAGGCCCTGGCGGTATCCGCATCGTGCCGGCATCTTCCGGCACACAGAAATTATCCCAGTTAAATCCTATGGAGCACGCTGGCCTGATTCAGGCGTTCAGTGACATTGGCGATGATATTGACGTGTTGATTATCGACACGGCGGCGGGGATTTCTGACACCGTACTCAGTTTTGTTCGCGCCTCCCAGGAGGTTTTGGTGGTGGTCACGGATGAACCGACGTCCATCACCGATGCTTACGCTCAAATTAAGTTGCTGAATCGCGATTACGGCCTGTTCCGTTTCCGTGTGGTCGCCAACATGGTGAAGTCACCGCAAGACGGTATGGCGTTGTTTTCTAAGCTGACGAAAGTAACGGATCGTTTTCTGGACGTGGCGTTGCAATACGTCGGTGCGGTTCCGTTTGACGACGCCGTGAAGCGTGCGGTTCAGCGTCAGAAAGCAGTGATTGAGGCTTACCCACGCTCAAAAGCGGCAACGTCATTTCGTGCTCTGGGTAAAAAAGTGGACAGCTGGCCGCTGCCTTCGACCCCTCGCGGGCATCTGGAATTTTTTGTAGACCGCCTGGTAGATCAGGTAGGAGCATGATTCGTGTCGACGGGAAGTTGTTTGGTGTACTCCGACGTTCAGAACATTAATTACGACGATTTAGTGCGCGAACACGCCGCACTGGTCAAACGTATTGCGCATCATCTGATGGGGCGTTTGCCGGACACTGTTCAGGTGGATGACCTGATTCAGGCGGGTATGATCGGTTTGTTAGAGGCGGCGCGAAAATACGACGGCGGCAAAGGGGCCAGTTTTGAAACCTATGCCGGTATCCGTATTCGTGGCGCCATGCTGGATGAAATCCGCAAAGGCGACTGGGCGCCCCGTTCGGTGCATCGTAATTCCCGACGCATCTCCGATGCGATTAAACAGGTCGAGGCTGAGAAAGGTCGTGATGCTGAAGACGGAGAAGTCGCAGCGCATTTGGGCATCAGTCTCGAAGAGTATTATCAGATTCTGCGCGACAGTAACGGTACGCGTTTATTCAGCTACGAAGAAGTACTGGAAAAATCTGAATTTACCGCAGAGCAATTCGCCGACTCGCACCCCGGGCCCGTGGATGGCATCGAGCGAGAGGCCTTTACTAAGCATCTGGCTCAGGCCATTCAGGGCTTACCTGAACGTGAGCAATTGGTGCTGGCACTGTACTACGACGAAGAATTAAATCTAAAAGAAATTGGCGCCGTTTTAGGCGTCAGTGAATCCCGCGTAAGCCAACTTCATACCCAGGCGGCCCATCGCCTGCGCGCTCGCCTCAGCGACTGGCTGTGAGCCAGACAGGGCGGGCGTTTCCTCGATTTATCAACGCCTTAGCTAACTTTCCAAAGATTCTCCTGACTTGCTGGATAAACCAATAACTGGGTCTACACTGATATCAAGACCGGCTTGGTTTGGAAAGTCGAATAGTGGAGGTCGCTTTGGACAAGAACATGAAAATTCTCATCGTCGATGATTTTTCAACGATGAGACGTATCGTTAAAAACCTGTTGCGTGATCTTGGTTTCACCAATACTCAGGAAGCGGACGACGGTACGACGGCGCTGCCGATGCTACAGAACGGAGATTTTGATTTCCTTGTCACAGACTGGAACATGCCTGGCATGACCGGCCTGGATTTGCTGAAGCACGTTCGTCAGGACGATCGCCTCAAGACGCTGCCCGTATTAATGGTAACGGCCGAGGCGAAACGCGATCAGATCGTGGCGGCCGCTCAGGCGGGGGTAAATGGGTATGTTGTGAAACCCTTTACCGCAGCAGTACTGAAAGAAAAAATCGATAAGATTTTTGAACGCGTCGAAGGCTGATCTAAGGAACCGTTATGGGGAATGTTAACCTCGATACCGGTGAGACTCCGGTCAGCACTGAGATTAAAGAGCTGGCTGAGAATATGCTGGAGAGTCTCGAACAAGGGGATCTTGGGCATGCAGTAGCACTGGTCAACGACTTGAACGAATTGCGTGATCGTACGCTGTTCAATGAAATCGGGCGACTGACCCGGACGCTTCACGAGTCGATTAAAAATCTCAATGTGGATGCCGTAGGGGCCGCTTCTGAGATTGCAGATACCACCGATAAGCTGACCTACGTGCTGGAAATGACGGACAAGTCCGCCAACCGCACCATGGACATTGCTGATGCCGGTATTCCGCTCGCACAGTCCATTGCTGATGATGGCCGTGCGTTGTCTGAGCGTTGGGCGCAATTCATGAAAAAAGAAATGAATTCCGCCGAATTTCGCTCACTCAGCCGCGATGTCGATGCCTATCTGAAGTCGACCACGGCCCATGCCGATGAAATTCGTACCCACTTTAACGACATCGTGTTGGCTCAGGATTTTCAGGATCTGACCGGCCAGGTGATTCATAAGGTGATTAATCTGATTCGCGATGTCGAAGGCAAACTGGTCACTATGGTGTCGATGGCCGGACAGGTCGATCAGATTACTGGCATCAAGCATGACCTTGATAGCCAGCCAGAAAGCGAAAAAGAGAAAGACAAAGGCCCTGACATCAAAGCCGAAGGTCCTCAGATTGATACCAATCTGGACGGCGTGGTTGGCAGTCAGGACGATGTAGATGACTTATTGTCCAGTCTCGGTTTTTAAAGGAGCAAGTAGATGAGTTTCGATGCCGATGAAGAGATCCTCCAGGATTTTCTCGTTGAAGCGGGAGAGATTCTGGAGTTGCTCTCCGAGCAGCTGGTCGATCTGGAACAACGTCCAGACGATAACGATCTCCTCAATGCGATTTTCCGTGGCTTCCATACGGTGAAAGGGGGCGCTGGCTTCCTGCAATTAACGCCGTTAGTGGATTGCTGTCACGCCGCGGAGAACGTGTTTGATACGCTGCGCAATGGTAAGCGTTCGGTGAACTCTGACCTCATGGACGTGGTGTTGAGTGCATTGGACACCGTCAATGAAATGTTTGACGCAGTACGCTCGGGCATCATGCCGGATGCCGCTGACCCTGCATTGATCGAGCATCTCCATCACCTTGCTTTACCCGAAGACGAAGCGCCTGCTGCAGCCGTCGAAGAACCGGTTCCCGTTGCAGAAGAACCAGCCCCTGTTGCAGAGGCACCTGCCTCTGAAGCCAATGCCGAGTCTGAAGACATCACCGACGATGAGTTCGAACAGCTGTTAGATGCGCTGGACGAAGAAAAAGCCGCCGAGGCTTCGGCAGCTTCAACGCCGGCTGCTGAGGCGACTCCACCTGCTGCTGATGACGGTGCCGATCTCTTTGGGGATGATGACTTCTTCGATATGGACGGTGATGCGGCGCCAGTGGAAAACGCCGATGAGATCACCGAAGACGAATTTGAAGCACTGTTGGATCAGATTCACGGCAAAGGCAAGCACGGTGGAGAGCCCGACGCTGAGACACCTGCGAAAGCGCCAGAGGCGGCAGCGCCAGCGCCTTCAGGCGGTGATGAGTTAATTACTGACTCCGAATTTGAAGAGCTGCTCGACCGTTTGCACGGTAAAGGTAAGCACGCGGCTGCGCCGGATAAAGATCTGGCAGCAGTAAGCACTGCAGACGCAACCAGCGCAGAGAAGCCGAGTGCGCCTGACAGTAGCGCGGTAGCCAGTAGCTCCTCACCAGAAACACCGGCGGCCACTACGCCTCAGAATGACAAGCCGAGCGGTGCTGCTGCTAAGCCACCAGAAGCGCCGAAGGCAACGCCAGCAAAAGCTCCTGTGACACCGATCAAAGCCGATAAACCAGCCGCTAAATCGGCTGCTGCGCCAGCGAAAGCACCGGCCAAACCGGCGGGCCGCTCCGAGCCACGTAAGGCGGACAAAGATGGCGGTGCCGAGGCGACCGTACGGGTAGATACCCGTCGCCTGGATGACATCATGAACATGGTGGGTGAACTGGTACTGGTACGAAATCGCTTAGTGCGTCTGGGGCTGAAAAGTACCGACGAGTCTATGTCCAAAGCGGTGGCGAACCTGGACGTGGTAACGGGTGACTTGCAGGCATCCGTTATGAAAACGCGGATGCAGCCAATCAAGAAAGTGTTTGGTCGTTTCCCTCGAGTAGTACGCGATCTGGCGCGCCAGTTGAAGAAAGAAATCAATCTGGAACTGCGCGGTGAAGAGACGGATCTCGATAAAAACCTGGTAGAAGCACTGGCCGATCCTCTGGTTCACTTGGTGCGCAATTCGGTGGACCACGGTGTTGAAGAGCCGGATGTCCGCGAGCAGAACGGGAAGAGTCGCGTCGGTACGGTTATTTTATCCGCCGAGCAGGAAGGCGACCACATCCTGCTACGAATTCAGGATGACGGTGCCGGTATGGATGCCGATGTTCTGCGCCGTAAAGCCGTTGAAAAAGGCATCATGGACCAGGACGCGGCGGATCGTCTGACGGACGTGGAATGTTTCAACCTGATTTTCGCTCCGGGTTTCTCGACCAAAGAGCAGATCTCTGACGTGTCTGGCCGTGGTGTCGGCATGGACGTGGTGAAAACGAAAATTACCCAGTTAAACGGGACGATTTCTATCGATTCCCGTCAGGGTGAAGGCACCATTATCAGCATTAAAGTGCCGCTGACGCTGGCGATTATGCCAACGTTAATGGTGATGCTGAAAGATCAGGCCTTTGCTTTCCCACTGGTGAACGTGAATGAAATTTTCCACCTTGATCTGACTCAGACCAATGTGGTCGACGGACAGGAAGTGGTGGTCGTTCGTGAGAAGCCCATCCCACTGTTTTATCTCAAACGTTGGTTAATTAAAGGCGAGACGATGGCTCGTGCCGATGAGAGTGCACATGTTGTCGTAGTCTCGGTTGGTAATAAGAAAGTTGGGTTTGTCGTTGATCAGCTCATTGGCCAGGAAGAAGTGGTGATTAAACCGCTGGGTAAAATGTTGCACGGCACCGCAGGCATGGCGGGCGCAACCATTACTGGCGATGGCCGCATTGCGCTGATTCTGGATATTCCGAGCATGCTTTCGCGTTACGCGTCGCGGCAGTCGAGCGCCGCCTGAAACCATAGGACAGGATATGACCCTTAATGTATTAGTGGTGGATGATTCAGGTTTCTTCCGCCGCCGGGTCACTGACATCATTGATGCCGATCCACGAATGAAGGTGGTCGGTGTGGCTGAGAATGGCCGGGATGCCATTGAGCTGAATGAAAAGCTCAAGCCAGATGTCGTTACCATGGATTACGAAATGCCTGTCATGGATGGCATCACGGCGGTTCGTCAGATGATGGCATCGCGTCGAGTTCCGGTGTTGATGTTTTCTTCACTGACCTTCGAAGGCGCCCGTGTCACGCTGGATGCGTTGGACGCTGGTGCGGTGGATTTTCTCCCCAAGAATTTTGATGCGATCTCACGCAACACGGATGCGATGAGACGCACCCTGACTGATAAGATCGTTGCGGTCGCACACAGTCATCAAACCCCTCCTGCGACTAAAGCTGCATCAACATCGACGTCTGGCCCGGTGGTTAAAAAACTGACGGGGCTTGAGCTGGTAGTAATCGGTACCTCGACCGGAGGCCCGGCGGCCTTACAGAGTATTTTTCGTGAACTGCCCGGTGATTTCCGTACCCCGATTGTGATTGTTCAGCATATGCCTGCGTCGTTTACGGCGGCCTTTGCCGAGCGTTTAAATAACATCAGTGGGCTGACAGTACGTGAAGCTAAAAACGGCGACATCTTACAACCGGGTACTGTCTATGTGGCGCCGGGTGGTAGGCAACTGATGTTGGACAAACGCGGTGGCGGCAGTATTCATATTCTCGATAGCGACAATCGCGTTCACTATCGCCCCAGTGTGGATATTGCGTTTGCCTCTGCGGCGAAGCATTTTGGTCGTCATGCTTTGGGCATCGTATTGACTGGCATGGGGTCAGATGGGCGTGAAGGTGCGCGTTTAATCAAAGACGCCGGTGGCCATATCTGGGCACAGGATGAAGAAAGCAGCGTGATTTTCGGTATGCCGATGGCAGTGATTCGCGATGGTCTTGCCGATCAGGTGTTGCCATTAACCGGCCTCGGGCGGCGAATAGCTTCCGCTTGATAGTAGCGGCGAATTGCGTCCGCTTGAAAGTGGCGGCGCGTCGCCAGAATATTCGCAGCGCAGCTGGTCACGCCGGCCATAAGGGTGGATTTTCGAGCCGAGTTTACGAGGCTGGCGGGAAAATTGCTTCAATCAGACAATGATTGTCAGCCGCTTGACGAGCCGTCGGGTGGCGTCACCAAGGAACCGTATTGTGAAAATCTGGTCGATTTCAAATCAGAAAGGCGGCGTCGGAAAAACGACGTCAGTAGTAGGTCTGGGCGGCCTGCTCGCCGAGCGTGGTGAACGCGTACTCTTGGTGGATCTCGATCCGCACGGCTCCCTGACCAGTTACTTCGGACAGGACCCCGATAGTCTGGAACAAAGCCTGTACCATTTGTTTTTTGAGCAGCGTTGGCGCAACGTCGACATCATTCGTGACACGCTTAAACCCACCTCATTAGCCAATGTTTCTATGCTGCCGGCGACCACCTCGTTGGCGACGTTGGAACGGCAAGTGAGTGGTCAGGACGGCATGGGGTTGGTGCTGGCTCGTACGTTGGCCCAGTTATGGGATGACTTTGATTACGCCTTGCTTGATACGCCGCCTATTCTTGGCGTCTTACTGGTGAATGCGCTGGCGGCGTGTCAGCAGTTGGTGATTCCCACACAGACCGAACACTTAGCGCTGAAAGGCCTTGAGCGCATGGTACATACGCTACAGATGGTGATGAAATCGCAAAAGCGGCCGTTGCCGTACACCATCGTCCCGACCTTGTTTGACCGTCGTACCTCAGCCTCATTGACCAGTCTCAAAGAAATGCGTCGCACCTATCAGGATTCCCTCTGGGACGAAGCCATTCCGGTGGACACCCGGTTGCGCGATGCCAGTCATGAGGGTTGTTTCCCGCACCAGATGGACCCGAACACCCGGGGAGTGCGAGCCTATCGTCATCTGTTAGCGCATCTTGATCAGGGGTGAGCATGAATAACAATGACATCCTGATCGATTACTTTGATTGCTTATTGCACGAGCCTGAGCTGCATCCTAAAGATGTGCTGAATACCGCGCTGGACGATGCCTTGCATGCCGTTACGTCGGTCTCTCCAGAAACCGATTCGGATCTCAATACGGTGCCTAAGACCACGCAAATAACGGACGCCAGTACCGAGTCATTGTCAGAAGCTCCAACTTTTTCTACGGACACCATTGCGGTAGGACAGCGATTGATTACCCTGTTGCCGGTGAGTGCATTGTCTGGCGCGGTGCCCGAATCATTGAGTCATGTTTCTGCTCAGCGTTGGCTGGCAGGGTTACAGCTACTTTTAGTAGCGAAGGAATGTCAGCCCGGCCGACTAAAAAGCCAGTTATTGTCCGTGTGTCGCGGAGCACTGGCGTATGGCTGACTCGCGTCCGATGGAAGAACGTGAGAATCCGTTGGCTCCGGAATCCGGACGTAAAACGGCGGTCAAAGAGCGTGCGCGCGACAATCAGGTCGATGGCGTTTTACAAAACTATCTCGATCAACTCTTGGTGGTGGCGACGGAAACCCGGCCCAAATCGACGACGGACGTGCCGATAGAGGCTGTTTCCAAAACCATCACGACAGACACGCTCAAGATCGAAACGCTGCAGGAAGAAACAGAGCCCGCGACGAAGCCGATACAAACTGCTACACCAACAATTACCATTCCGGCGACGGAGGTGGACGTTACCTCAACGGTGACGGTACCGGCCCCCACTTTTGAGCCTACCGTTGAGCCTACCGTTGAGGTCGCTGCGGAGTCTATCGTGACACCTGCAATAACGCCCTCAATGGCACCTCCTGTTGCACCACCTGCCAATCCCGCACTGAGCTGGGATTCGCCCCAAGGCGTGGAGTGCCTGTTATTTAAGGTCGCAGGATTGAAACTGGCCATTCCTCTGTCGCGCTTGGGTGGCGTTCATCCTGCTGTCGATAAAGTGACGCCGCTGATCCGGCAAGCTCCCTGGACATTGGGTGTCTGGAAAGCAGAGCAGGGCAGCATCACGGTGGTCGATAGCGCGCAGCTGATCATGCCTGAACGTGGCGTCTCTTTGGCTGAACAGGGCTATCAATATCTCATTCAACTGGGTCAGGCACCCTGGGCACTGGCGTGCCAGGATGTATGTGACACCATCACACTGGTTTCCGAGTCAATAAAATGGCGAGGGGACACCAGTCGTCGGCCTTGGTTGGCCGGTACCGTCATTTCAGAGATGTGCGCATTACTCGATGTTCCGGCACTGATTTCGCTGCTTGAAGACAAGAAAATGGCGTCCTGAGGCGTCTCGAAAAATCCTTTTATTTCGGCTGGTACACTTTGTGCTCTGATCTATAGTTAAGGAAGGTCCGCAATGTTTTTTGACACAGTCGGGCATCGGCCTTTCTTAGCGAGGATGTTTTATGTCAGCAACTGCCGGGAAAAGTGTGGAAGATCCGGTCCTTCAATGGGTCACCTTCCGCCTTGAAAACGAGAGTTACGGTATTAACGTAATGCAGGTTCAAGAAGTTCTGCGTTACACAGAGATTGCTCCAGTACCAGGTGCGCCTGCGTACGTACTGGGCATCATTAACCTGCGTGGTAACGTGGTAACCGTGATCGATACGCGACAGCGTTTTGGTCTGCCTACCGCCGATACCACCGACCAGACCCGCATCGTGATTATTGAGGCGGAAAATCAGGTCGTGGGCATCCTTGTCGATGCGGTGGCTGAAGTAGTGTATCTACGACAGTCGGAAATTGAGACGACTCCAAACGTCGGTAACGAAGAGAGTGCCAAGTTTATTCAGGGCGTATGTCATAAGAACGACGAGCTACTGATTCTGGTGGATCTTGAAAAGTTGATGACGGACGAGGAGTGGTCAGATCTACATATGTTGTAGGAGTCTGAAATGACACTGACGCTGGTTCATTGGTTATTGATTGGTAATTTCATTATGTTGTTGGGCGTTGCGGCGGTCATGGTCGCGCTGCGTCGACAGCAGGCACGCGAGGCTGATGCGTTGGACCAACGCGTTGAACAGCTGCAACAAGCTGTGACTGCGATCAGTCAGAGTGCCATCGGCTTGGGTCGACGAATGAAACAACTGGATCAACGGACCACTCGCATCGAAAAGACGCCTACCCCGGCTGGCGATGGAAGCGATGCACGATATGAACAAGCGTCCCGACTTGCAGGCATGGGCGCCACGGTCGACGACTTAATCGATAGTCTTGGCGTGGCGCGTGCCGAAGCCGAGTTGTTGGTCTCTATGCGCGAGCGAGCGTCAGCCTGATCCTGCAGCGTCTGATCACTCGCCTAGTCTTGCGTTGCATCGCCTTCTCTCCCTTTGAGAGAAAGAAGCAGGCTCGGACTGACCTCGGTATCAGTGACGCACCTGTCTAATGTGATGAACCCGTCAAAGCTGGCGGGTTTTTTTATTTTCCTGTGATCTGTTTACGAATTTCAAACGCAAGCGCCGTCGCGTTCTCAGAACCTCTCCTATACTGAAAAAACAGCAGCAAGAGGAGGTTCTATGAAACTTCTGACATTGACCGGCATATTAGTACTGGTCCCAACTTTATTCGGTGCCACTGAGGTGCCCGTAGATTCTCAGACGGCGACGCCCGCCGTGACTGAATCAATGATGCATGCTGCTGACGTTACTCCTTTCCTCGCAGCGCAGGTGCTAAAAAACACCGTGTTTTCTGAGAGAACACCGGGATTTAATGACCTGTATATGATCGAGACGCCAGATAAGGGGCGCCAGATTGTGATCTACTGCAACCCGACGTTTTGCTACAAACTGCGTGGCCATACGCTGACGGCGTAGTCGTATTTTCAAGTAGTCGTTGCAATTGGGCGCAGGCGTAGGTTAAAGCCGTCGTTTGACCAATGAATAACAGCAGAGCCACGTTCAGGCTCAGACAAGTCGGGGCATAACCGTGTTTAGAAATAGATACGTTAGAAAGAGACACGCTTAGAAAGAACACGTTTAGGCAAACGTAAGCGAAAGCGGGAAGTCGGTAAAATAGCTAGAAAAATAGGGCTAGAGAAAGAAGAAATAAAAAGCTGAGAAAACAGAGCGGCCGTCAGGACGCTCTGTTTATGGTGGTCAGACCACTCTATTCATGGCTGGTCAGGCACCGGCCACGAAAAGCGCAATCGTACATCCCAGGCCAGCGGCCCATACCAAGGTACGCAACGCGGCCAGATCCGCCAGATACATGGCACCGTAAACCACACGAATACCAATAAATGCCATCGCCAGCATGTCGATGTAGCTTTGCTCGGCACCGGTCAGGTGCGCAATGATGACGGCGGCAGCGAACATAGGGAAGGCTTCGAAGCTGTTCATCTGTGCCCAGTTAGCACGCTGCTGCAGGCCTTCGCGCTGTGCCAGAAAATCTCGCGGTGCATGGTTGTTGTAGCGACCGCCAGTAAACTTGGCAATGCTCGTGAAAAGAAACGGCATCATCGCCGCAATGAAAACACACCAATACGCTTGGGTCATACGCTCACTCTCTATTCAGATGATTCAGCCACAGGGCAAGACGCCAGACCAGAAGCTGGCGCGTCCGGGGAAAAACAGTACCCGGCCAGTGGAGAGTGTACAAGGTCATTTTCGGTGACGAGTCCATGACGCAGTGGATCAGGTGCTGACAGCGATGGATTCCCCGACGCGTGCGCGTAGGTTTGCCACGCATATTGATGGGTTAATTCTGCACTCAATGCATGTTGGGCAACGTTATGGTCGGCCTGATCCAGTAACGGCGTCAGTGTTTCAACCGCGGTGGCCATTAATACACCTGAGACGATCAGGCTGCTGATGGCATGCAGAGAGCTGATGCCGAGTTGTTTGTGTAGCGGGGGCTGTGGCTTTGCCTCAGTAGGTTGACGTCGCAAGCGCGTAGTCGACAGCGACGCTTTTGACGCTGGCACTGATACAGACGCTGGCGCCGAACCAGACGTTATCGATGACGTAATCAGACTCATCGCACGAGATCCTTGTTGTTGTCATATTTCCGACGTTAAACATATCGAATGACGTCAGAAAGACCAATCTCGCTGCCAGTATTGTCAGGTTACTCGTAGTGAATGCCCCACCGACGATAGAGAAAGCCCATCAGCCAGGCGGGACCAATCAACAGAAACTGAATGTCCTTGAAGAAAGACGGCTTAGCCCCTTCGATGTGATGACCAACGAACTGACCGATCCACAGCACAACGAAGCCTACCACACAGGTCAGCCATAGCGGCGTCGTAAACCAGGCCTCGTAGAGAGCAAAGCTCAGTAAACAAAGTAGGGTAAACAGTATCAGGCCCTTGGCAAGGCGAGGGGACAAGTGCAGGTAAAACGCCGATGTGACGCCGGCACCCAGAACGGCCCAGTTCAGGAAGGCAATCTCAGCCATCCATTGTGGCTGGGGGACCGCCCATAACAATCCAAAAATCACCCAGAAAATGAGCGGGACACATACCCAGTGAATGGCTTTGTTGATGGGATTTTGGTGGCTCTCACCGTATTCGGCAAACCACTCATCGACGTCTTTACGGCTCATCATGCTCTCCGTTCGTTGTTATTATATTGAGTCTAGGCCAGAGCGGGATTCGCTTCTTGTCATTTTGGCTCATGAATTGGTTTCAGGATATCGCGTAATAATGAAAGCAGAAACGGGTCCATCTCAGTTATTGGTATCAGCTCAGTGGCTCCGTGCTATCAGCCAGGGGTTTCGTGCCCTCGATCTGAACCCTCAGGCTCTCCTCTGTGAGGCAGAGATCAGACTGTCAGAACTGGAGCAAACAGATGGGCGGATTGATCTGGCACGCACGCTGAAGCTCTGGAATGCGGCCGCCGCTGCCTCGAAAGGATCTTTGGGTCTGCAACTTGGCGACTATCTGACTCCACTGCACTTTCCGCTGTTGGCCATCAATCTTATGCACAGTCGTAATCTGATCGATGCATTGATGACGGCTGAGCGTTATTCCTCGGTGATCAGTGAAGGAGGGCGTTTTGCTTTGTCTGAGCAGGATGACCTGATGACTCTGACCTATCTGCCTGCGGACTCGTCCTTCAATCGCCATCAGATTGATACGGTATTACTTCTGGTGAAACGTTTTGGTGAGTGGCTGTATTGTCGTTCGGTACCACCAAGAAAAGTGACACTCGGTTTTACGGTTTCCGATGCGGATAAAGACGACTATGAGCGGGCTTACCAATGTAGCCCTGAGTTCGGTGCTGCCAGTCATTCACTCGTGTACGAATCACATTGGTTCCGCCAGCCTCTGCCTGGTGGTGAACCTGCACTGGAAAGCATGCATCAGGCGCTATTGGAGGAACAACTGCAGCGTGTGCGGCAACCTGAGGTGATGGTGAGGGTCGCACGCTGTTTGCAGGAGGCGGTTCACCTCGATACCGACCGCGAACAGATTGCCACATTGCTGTGTATGAGTGTGAGTACGTTACAGCGCAAGCTATCAGAGGCGGGTACCAGCTTTCAGCAGTTGCTGGACACAGAGCGGGAGCGCAGAGCGAAACAACTTCTGTCGGCAACCCGAGTATCTATTACGGAAATCAGTGCTTTGTTGGGGTTTGCCGACAGCAGTGCATTTTCTAAAGCGTTTCGGCGATGGCAGGGGATGAGTCCCCTGCAATACCGTCAGAGCTTATAGGGCGTCCAGAGCAGCGAGTAGGTCGTCATGATGAGTCTTGGTTTTGACCTTCTCCATGATGTGCACCAGCGTGCCTTCTTCGTCGATGATAAAGGTCAGGCGATGAACGCCCATGAATTCTTTGCCCATGAACTTTTTCAGGGCCCACACGCCGTATAGTTCAGCAATGGCGTGGTCTTCGTCTGAAAGAAGGTCGAAGTTGAGTTCGTCACGATCGATAAACTTCTGTAGACGCTTAGGGGCATCTGGGCTCAAACCAAGTACAACGACGTTACGGTCGGCCAGCTCTTTCTGGGTATCACGTAAGCCACAAGCCTGCACCGTACATCCCGGGGTCATGGCTTTCGGGTAAAAATATAAGACGACTTTTTTCCCTTTTAAAGCGCTCAAGGTGACGCTTTCTTCGCGCTGATTCAGGGTGGTGAAATCGGGAGCGGGTTGGCCAACGGCCGGCAGATTCAGTGCCATGATGTCCTCTGTATATAAAATGTATAACTTCAGGGGCTAGGCTAACGGAGCCCTTGGGATGAATGCAAGTCGGAGGGCAGGTTTGTTGCGCGGGGAGTCGCTATTGCAGCTTCAGTGAGCTTTTGGGGATACAGCAGCACGGCAGGATTTCGTCGTCATCGATCCACGCCATCGGCTCTTCAAGGTAATGCACCTCTCCTTCTCTCAGGCGCACCCGGCAGCTGCCACAGTAGCCTTCCCGGCACTGATATTCGATATGAATATCTTGGGCCTCCAAAGATTCAAGCAGGCTGCTGGCGTGTTGAAACTGTGCCCGGCGGCCGTCGGCAAACTCGATGGCAAAGGCGGGTTTTTCCATGCCCTCAAATACGACTTGCGGGGTAGGCTCAGGCGATTCAGCCAAGGCATCAAACAGGTCGCCTTGATCGATCACAACAGGCTCTGGGGTTGGGGCAGAGGGGATGGCAGGTGAGGCTAATTCACCGAGATCCATCTCGAGTTGAGTCACGCCTCCACCCACTAAATGCATTTCAGTCTGTGCGTCTGAAAATACGGTTTTGGGCTTTACCCAGCGGCGGCGTCCCACGCGGGACGCTTTGCGTTTAGTGACCATGAATCAGAGGTCGAAGTCACCAAAATCTGCGGTGTCGACTTCACTGTCGATAGCACCCACCAAGTACGAGCTGATTTCAGCTTCCTGTGGTGCCACCTGAACGTTGTCGCTGTTTAGCCAGGCATTGATCCACGGCAGTGGGTTGTTGCGAGTCTCGAAGATTGGATCAAAGCCCAATGCTCCGATGCGCTGGTTGGTGATGTATTCGACGTATTGGCTAAGAATGTCTTTATTCAGACCAATCATAGAGCCATCTTTAAACAGGTACTCGGCCCAGCCTTTTTCCTGTTCGGCGGCTTCATGGAAGATGCGCACCACGTCGTCTTTGCACTCTTCAGCGATTTCAGCAAATTCTGGATCGTCTTTGCCTCGCGCCATGATCTGCAGCATGTGCTGAGTGCCGGTGAGGTGAAGGGCCTCATCGCGGGCGATCAGTTTAATGATCTTGGCGTTGCCTTCCATTTTGGCGCGCTCGGCAAACGCGAATGAGCAGGCGAAGCTGACGTAAAAACGGATAGCTTCAAGCACGTTTACCGACACCAGCATCAGGTACATGCGACGTTTCAGTTCACGCAGGTTCACTTCAATGGTTTCGCCATTGACCGTGTGCGTGCCTTCACCCAGTTGCAGGTAGTAGTTGCTCAGGTTGATAAAGCTGTCGTAGTACTCAGTCACCGTGATCGCGCGACGCACGATGTACTCGTTCTTGGTGATGTCATCAAACACGACCGCTGGGTTCGGCACGATGTTACGCACAATGTGCGTATACGAGCGGCTGTGAATGGTTTCACTGAACGACCAGGTCTCGATCCAGGTTTCCAGTTCTGGCAGAGATACCACTGGCAACAGAGCGACGTTGGGCGAGCGGCC
>Ga0255776_10001455_pt1 | contig 26786 bp, 24 predicted proteins | sample 071ome_19_FD_179974 | JGI IMG/M metagenome (GOLD analysis project Ga0255776, IMG submission 179974) | Coastal salt marsh microbial communities from the Groves Creek Marsh, Skidaway Island, Georgia - 071413AT metaG (version 2) | ecosystem: Environmental > Aquatic > Marine > Intertidal zone >... | reverse complement strand
CGCATTACCAAGAACTCGCAGATGACGAATTACCGATGCGGGTGGCGGGCGTGTTGGCTGATGAGCAGGTGGTGGGCTGGTTCCAGGGACGGATGGAATTTGGTCCGCGTGCGCTGGGCGGGCGCTCGATCCTCGGAGACCCCCGTAGCAAGAAAATGCAATCGGTGATGAATCAGAAAATAAAGTACCGGGAGTCGTTTCGGCCCTTCGCGCCATCGGTGCTGGCAGAGCGGGTTTCTGACTACTTTCAATTGGATCGCGCTAGCCCGTACATGCTGCTCGTTGCCCAACTGCACGCCTCAAGGCGCGTTGCGATGACTGAAGAAGAGATGCAGTTATTCGGCATCGAAAAGCTGCACATACCGCGCTCTGACATACCGGCGATCACCCATGTCGATTACTCGGCGAGGGTGCAAACCGTTCACCGCGAGACAAATCCCCGTTACCACGCGTTGATAGAGGCGTTTGATCAACTCACGGGGTGCGCCCTGCTGGTTAACACGTCCTTTAATGTCCGGGGCGAACCTATCGTCTGTACCCCCGAGGATGCCTATCGCTGTTTTATGCGGACCGAGATGGACTATCTGGTGTTGCAAAATTTTGTGCTGGCAAAGACAGATCAGCCAGCGCCGGAGCCAGACGATAACTGGCGAGATGACTTTGAGCTGGATTGACGATGAGCGACTTGATCAAGGAATTAGACGACCGCGGACTCCGGAATTTCGCTCTGAGCTTTGGGGCAATGCTGGCCTTACTTTTCGGGTTGGTCTTTCCGTGGGTGCTCGCGCTGGCTCACCCAGCCTGGCCATGGTTACTGTGGGCAGGGTGTGCGGTTTGGGGAATGGTGGCACCGGGGACCTTACGTCCGTTTTATCGCCTGTGGATGCGATTCGGGCTCTTGCTCAGCAAAATCACGTCGCCCGTTGTGCTCGGCGTTATCTACTTTCTGGTTATCACTCCCACGGGATTAATCGCGGGCTTATTTCGCGGAGACCCAATGCGAAGGGATTGCAGGGAAAGTTGCGAGAGTTTTCGCCAAAAATCTGAGGCTAAACCACCGAAACATATGGAGCGCCCCTTCTAACACTGGCTCCACTTTATTTTTCATGCGTGGATGAAGGTAGTCAGATGTGGACTGGACCGCGTGCGGCCCGCACAGCGTCATTGGAGGATGGTAGCTACGGGTGGACTTGAACCACCGACCCCAGCATTATGAATGCTGTGCTCTAACCAACTGAGCTACGTAGCCACGTAAAGGAAAGCTTTGAGGCGCGCGATTCTGCAAAACTCCGGGATTGAAGTCAACCGGCAGGGCGCGGACGAGCGGGGCGACCCTGTAGGGTCTTTCAGGAACCCATATAGCCATGAGTGATCACCCCAAAGACCCCTATCAGATTCTCCACGAGAAGCTGGCCGATACGATGGACGCCGCTCGACCCGAGGCGGTGGCCAAGCGGCGCGAGCGAGGTGGGCGCACCGCGAGGGAAAATCTGGTTGATCTGACTGACGGCGGCGCCGTGCGCGAATACGGGCAACTGGCGGTCGCCGCGCAGCGGCGTCGGCGCGAAGGCGCAGCACTCTATGCCGATACTGCGACTGACGCTGTCATTACGGCCGTTGGCCCGGTGAATCGTGACTTGTTTCCGGGCGCGAAGAGCCAAACCGCCTTGATTATCAATGACTACACGGTGCTGGCGGGAACGCAGGGCTATTTTCATCACCGGAAGATCGATCGATTGTTGAGCCTCGCCAAAGAGGACAACCTGCCCATTGTGATGTTCACCGAGGGCGGTGGTGGAAGACCTGGAGATACCGATGTGTTGGTCTCGATGGCGGGATTGAATGTTCCCACCTTCCACCGCTGGGCCGCATTGACTGGCGTTGTGCCGCGCATTGCCGTGAATCATGGTTACTGCTTTGCGGGCAATGCGGCCCTGTTTGGTGCCGCTGATCTGCGCATCGCGACGGCGTCGAGTTGTATCGGCATGGCTGGGCCCGCGATGATCGAGGGCGGTGGTTTGGGGCGCTGGAAACCTCAAGACATCGGGCCAGTCTCGGTACACAGGAAAAACGGCGTGGTGGACATTGTCGTTGCCGATGAGGCCGAGGCGGTCTCTGTTGCTAAAAGGATATTAGCTTGCGTACAAGGCCCCCTGACGCAGTGGCAGGCCCCTGAGCCCGACGGATTGCAAGCGCTGATGCCAACGAATCGGCGCTATGCCTTCGACGTTCGCAAAATACTGAATCTGATTTTCGATCAGGCTTCGTTTATTGAAACACGACCCGACATGGGACGAGCGATCGTATCGGGATTGGCCAGATTGGAGGGGAGGGCCGTAGCCGTCTTGGCGAGTGACTGTCGTCATTTGGGAGGCGCAATCGACGGTGAGTCTGCCCTCAAAGCCACAGCGCTCTACCAATTGGCCCAGCGCTGGCAGCTCCCCGTTGTGTCCTTTATCGATACCCCGGGTTTCATGGTGGGACCTGACAGTGAAGCAGCTGGGGCGCCGCGATTGATGTCGGACCTCTTTATTGCAGGGGCTACTCTCTCGCAGCCCATCGTCGCCATTTTTCTCCGTCGAGCTTACGGACTGGGTGCCATGGCCATGACCGGCGGCTCCTTTGAGGTGCCGCGCTATGCAGTGAGTTGGCCGCAGGGAGAGTTTGGCGCGATGGGCTTAGAGGGCGCCGTGCAACTTGGCTTCAAACAGGAGCTGGCCGAAGCACCCGACGACGCCGCGCGGCAGGCTCTCTTTGATACCTTACTGGCAGAGATGTACGCCAAGGGGCGTGCGACGGAGGCGGCCAGTTACCTGGAGATCGATGCAGTCATTGAGCCGCAGGATACCCGGCGGGTGATCGCAGAGGCGCTGAACCAGCGCTAACGATGCCTTCCTAGACGTTGAAGCGGAAGTGGATTACGTCACCATCAGCCACAACGTATTCCTTTCCTTCCAGCCGCCATCGACCGGCGTCTTTTGCGCCTTGCTCGCCGCGGTGGGCGACATAGTCATCAAACCCGATCACTTCCGCGCGAATAAAGCCCTTTTGGAAATCCGTATGAATGACTGCCGCGGCTTCTGGCGCGGTGGCTCCCACCCGGATTGTCCATGCGCGGACCTCCTTGGGGCCAGCCGTGAAGTAGGTTTGTAAGTTCAACAGCTCGTACCCGGCGCGAATGACGCGATTGAGTCCAGGCTCTTCCATCCCCATTTCAGCGAGAAAATCGACTTTCTCTTCGTCATCCAGCTCGATGATCTCGGATTCCAGCTTATTGCAAATGACGACAACGCCTGCGTTTTCTGTCAGGGCGTGAGCGCGGACCGCATCGAGGTGCGGGTTGTTTTCGAATCCGTCCTCGGCGACGTTGGCGATGTACATCGTCGGTTTGCTAGTCAGCAAATGAAGACCTTTGACGACCTTTTGTTCATTGTCCGTGAATTCCAGTGCACGCACCGGTAGCGCCTGATTGAGATGTGGCAAGAGCTTTTCTTCCAGCAGGACTTTTAACGCGATCGCCTCTTTGTCTCCACTCTTGGCGGTGCGGATGACCTTGGTGAGCTGTTTTTCACAAGATTCAAGATCCGCCAAGGCGAGCTCGGTGTTGATGGTTTCTATATCGGCCAAGGGGTTTATTTGATTGGCGACATGAATCACATTCGGATCTTCGAAGCATCGCACCACATGGGCAATGGCGTCGGTCTCGCGAATGTTCGCGAGAAACTGGTTGCCGAGTCCCTCGCCTTTTGAAGCCCCCGCCACAAGCCCCGCAATGTCGACAAATTCCATGGTGGCGGGGATGTTGCGCTCAGGACTAACCAAAGCGGCGATTTCTCCCTGTCGAGGATCTGGGACCGCGACGACACCGGTATTGGGCTCAATGGTACAAAACGGGAAGTTTTCTGCGTCTATTCCCGCCTGGGTGAGTGCATTGAATAGGGTAGATTTGCCGACATTGGGCAATCCTACAATGCCACACTGAATTCCCATGATGTTTAGCCCTCGTTATTGGGTGGGAGTTGATGGTGTTCGCTGTGCAGCGCCGTCATGGCTTTCACCGCATCGCCCGCCAGCAACAGGGGTAAAGCGGCGATCGCTGATTCGATACTGGCTTCAATTGAGGTCTGATCATCTACAGAGGCTTTGCTGAGCACCCAGGAAGAGACCTGTCTGGCAGAACCAGGATGGCCAATACCGATACGTAATCGCCAGAAATCCTTGCGCCCACCCAACGCGGGTATGACGTCTCGCAATCCGTTATGGCCACCGTGTCCACCATCGTGCTTGAAGCGTGATTCGCCAGGCGGCACGTCCAGCTCATCATGGGCAATCAGGATTTCGTCTGGTTCAATACGGTAGTAATTCGCCATAGCGGCGACTGATCGACCGCTCTCGTTCATAAAAGTACCCGGCACCAGCACCCGCAAATCATGCCCCGCGATGAGGCCCCGCGAGGACTCACCCAAGGCATTGCGATCAGCAGACAGGGTCAGGCTGTATTGAGTGGCCAAACGGCGCACAAAAAAGGCACCGGCGTTATGCCGAGTGCCTTCGTATTGTGTGCCGGGATTGCCTAGCCCGACAATGAGTCGGATGGCAGACACGGACTAATTAGCCCTCGCCATTGGCTCCGGTATCATCAGATTCCGCAGCTTCCTCGCTGGCACCGTCGCCATCGCCTGCTTCCTCATCACCGGCATCCGCCTCCTTGGTCCCGCGTGGAGCGATGACCGAGGCAATTGCCAGATCGTGGTCCTCGCCCAACTCAAGGGCGGTCGAGGTGACGCCAGCTGGGAGGGAGATATCCGACAAATGAACGATTTGACCCAGTTCAACGGCCAGCATGTCGACTTCGAGGTACTCGGGGAGATCTTTTGGCAGGCACTGTACTTCAATGTCTGTCGCTTGCTTCTGAATCATGCCGCCCCCAAGTTTGACCCCGGCACACTGTTCTTCGTTGATGAAGTGCAGGGGCACATTCACCTTGATCGCCTGATCCATGCGCACCCTGAGAAAATCCGCGTGCATGGGGAACCCTTTGGCGGGGTGACGCTGAATGTCTTTGATGATGGCATTGTGCGAATCCCCTCCAACCTTGACCTCCAATATGGAGCTAAAACACGCCTCGTTTTCCAGCATGTGCTCAAAATCCTTACGGATCAGGGTTAGGCTTTGGGCGGGTTGATCGCCTCCATAAATAACGGCGGGAATTTTTCCCTCAAGACGACGCAGGCGGCGGCTCGCACCTTTCCCTTCGTCGGCTCGCGCCTCTGCAACTACAATAAAAGCATCAGACATTGTCCTGCTCCTTTGCTAACACCACTTTGTCTGCGACCGACGCGGTGATGGGTGGGTAAAACACTGTTCAGGAAAGATCAAACAGTGCGCTAATTGATTCTTCGTTGCTCACCCGGCGAATCGACTCCGCCAATAGATCTGCAATCGTGAGTTGGCGAATTTTTCCAATTGCCAATGCTTCCGGTGACAGCGGAATAGTATCTGTCACCACTAACTCGTCTAGCTGAGAGTTCTTGATATTGTCCAGTGCTTTCCCGGACAAAACGGCGTGTGTGCAATACGACACTACCTTGACCGCGCCGCGCTCTTTGAGGGCATTGGCAGCGGTGCATAGTGTGCCCGCTGTATCCACCATGTCGTCTACCAGTATGGCGGTGCGGCCGTCCACGTCGCCAATCAGGTTCATGACTTCTGCTTCGTTGGCTCTGGGGCGTCGTTTGTCGATGATTGCCAAATCAGCATCATCCAGTTGCTTCGCAATTGCCCGCGCTCGGACTACGCCGCCAATATCTGGGGAGACGACGATCACGTTGTCATGCTTACAGCGGGCGATGTCGGCATTCAAAATTGATGACGCATACACATTATCGACGGGTACTGTGAAGAAACCCTGTATCTGTTCAGCGTGCAGATCGACGGTTAGGACGCGATCCACACCCACCCCGACCATGGTATCGGCAACTACCTTTGCGGAGATGGGTACGCGCGCCGACCGCACCCGGCGATCCTGTCTCGCATACCCAAAATACGGAACGACCGCCGTGATGCGCCCGGCGGATGCGCGGCGCAGGGCATCGATCATCAGCAGAAGCTCAATAATGTTGTCGTTAGTAGGTTGGCAGGTGCTTTGCAAAACGAATACGTCTTTGCCTCGGACATTCTCGTTAAGCTCTACCGTAATTTCGCCGTCAGAAAACTTACTGACAGCCGCATTTCCCAGCGCCAGGTAAAGCCGGTCCGCAACTTTGCGAGCGAGTGCGGGATTGGCATTGCCCGTAAACACCATCATTTTCGATGACATGCGCTTTACCTCACGCGGGTTGATTGGCTGGGGCGGGAGGATTCGAACCTCCGAATGGCGGGATCAAAACCCGCTGCCTTGCCACTTGGCGACGCCCCAAAAAAACAGTTCAATCTAGCTCCAGCATCTCAGGTCGGCGGTCAACGCCTTCGGCCACCACAACCGGCAGATTACCGGGCGCTTCAGCTGCGATTTGCCGCGCCTCACCCTCAGTCTCAAAGGCGGCAAAAACGCAGGCACCGCTGCCCGTCATCAGGGCGTGGGCTCCGTGGCTTAACAGCCATTCCCGCGCCTGCTGGATTTCCGGATACAACGCTGTCGCAACCCCTTGCAAATCGTTGCGCGTCGTCCCCGAAAAAAAGGCCTGCACTGTAATGGGCGCGGTGTGGCGTGTCAATTCAGGATGGCTGAAGATTTTGGCAGTACTTACCTCGCACTGAGGCTGCGCAATCAGGTACCAGCGCTTGGGTAGCGTCATCGGAGACAGCGTGTCGCCCACGCCCTCTGCCCAAGCGCTCTGACCCATCAAAAACACGCCGACATCGGCGCCGAGTGGGGTACCGATTGCCATCAGCTGAGTTTGATCTAGGTTCAGCGCCCAGAGTCGATTAAGTGCGATCAGCGTCGTCGCTGCGTTAGAGCTGCCACCGCCCAATCCGCCGCCCCGGGGGATCCGCTTGCGCACGTGAATGCGAGCACCTTTGTCGGTTTGCCCAAGCGCTTGTGCCGCTCGCAGGATCAGATTTTCCGCCGCGGGGAGATCATCGGTATCCCCGGAGAGCTCCACACCGGGACTGTCCTTTCTCTCGAAGGTCATGTCGTCGCCCCAGTTCAATAACTGGAATAGCGTCTGGAGCGTGTGGTAACCGTCTTCGCGACGTCCCGTTACATGAAGGAACAGGTTGAGTTTCGCGGGGGAGCAAGCGCGGAGCATTTTCATCACTGCGAGCCCATTTCCCAGTTTGTTATCCGGATTTTCATGGTGTATCCATCGCCCGAGACAATCATCTGCTCAGGCAGCCTCCAGGGAGGAACGGGCTGCCAACTCAGCACCTCGATCTGTCCCTGCTCAAGATTGGCTGGATAACCGAGCAACCACTGTCCGAAGATCTCTGGTTGATGGGTGGTCAGAAGCTGCAGCGGTGGTGCCAGCGTCGCGATCTCTGATACCGGCCGTATGCTATCGCCGTCTCGCCAATTGAAATTGGCACCGTCACGTTCCAATACGACCCGGTTCATCGAGAAGGGCCCCGATACTGAAACAGTGTCGTGAGTCGCATCGTGTCGCTCCCATTGGAAGCGTGCGGTATGCGTTTCTCCGTCGGCAGTCAGAGCGAGTTTTCCCGTCGCCGTCCAGGGGCTGAGATCAGCCGGCGCTGTCGTCAATAACGGTGGATCCACATTTTTATCCATACCGGGGGCGACGCACCCCAAGTGTGAGAGCATAATGACAACCCAGAATAGGCACTGGATTCTTTGGATGAGGCGCGGTCTTCCAACCAGCCAGTCGCTCATGGCAGGTCAGCACCGAGCCGTTCGACTGCCTCCAAAATGATGGGGTGCTCCGGCACGCGGCTGAGCCCGTCTTTCCAAATATCTCTGGCTTCGATTTGCCGTCCCTGCACCCAAAGCACCTCTCCTAAGTGGGCAGCCACTTCGGGGTCCGGAAATGCGACGTGTGCGCGACGCAACAGAGACTCTGACACCTCAAAATGGCCCAATTTGTAGTAAACCCAGCCGAGACTATCCAAAATCGCGGGATCACCCGGCGATAGCTCAAGCGCCCGCTCTATCAACTTGGCGGCCTCATCAAAGCGTTCGGTGTGGTTGGTCAGGGTGTACCCCAGCGCGTTGAGCGTTGCCGCGTGATCGGGATCTTGTACGAGGATACTGCGCAGGTCCTGCTCCATGGCCTCGAAAGCGCCCGTCGCTTCGTGGACCATCGCGCGCCCGTAAAGCAAAGAAAAAGACTGAGGGAAAGCCGTCAGCCCTCGGTCATAAGCCAGTAGTGACTCGCCGGTCCAGTCTTTGAGTGCGTCGGCCTCCAGCAGGAACAGCTGCTCCGCTGCAGTGGGGAAGCGTTGTCGCTGAGCAGCAAAAAAAGCTTTGATGTCGCTGGCAAAGGCGGTATCCACCAAGAGCTCTGCCGCCCGAGACTTCGCGTCACTGAATTCGCGAGAGGGTCCCACGGATCCGAAGGCCGAAATTGCTTGCGGGTACTCATCACGCATAGCGGCTATCCGGCCCTTGTAGTAGTAGGCCTCGTTCAGCCGCTCTTCCAGCACAATCAATTCGTCGAATTTCCGCAGCGCGTCGTCAAAGTATTCCAGTTCGAAGTCGAGTATGGCCGCAGTGGCGAGGAGCTCAGGATTATCGGGCTCCTGCTCAAGCAAAATACTGAATTGCGTCCGGGCCGCTTCATAGTCTCTTTCCGAGCCCAACAATCGCGCGTATTGGAGCCTTAGCTCCTGGTTCTCAGGGAATCTTTCCAGCGTGTCGACGAGCCGCTGAAAGGGATTCGCGCTCGATTGGTCTAGTTGTAGCTGAGTCCAAAGCATGACCGCCCTGACATTCTCTGGATCGCGCTCCAAAACTGGGCTGAGTAGAGTGGCCGCCTGCTCGGGGTCATTTTGCAACCGGGCTAGGAGGCTTGCCGCAATGGCAATCTGATCATCCTCGGGCCACTGCTGCGCGAGCTCACCCATCGTTTTTGCAATGGCGTCTTGAGCATCGGGTTCCAGTTGCTCGAACCCCGCTAGATTACTTGCCACGTTCACCTGCACGCCCAGATTGATTGCCAGACCCGCATAGTGAAGGGCCAACAGAGGATTCCCTGTTCGTGCGAGCCAACCCGAGGCCGATGCAGCCGCAGCGCCATCCAAGGGGTCGAGTTCTGCCAGCCGAATTGCCATGGCGGTTGCACGGTCTGCATCGTTGACAAATTCGGCCAAACGCAGCGCTCGCCTCGCCACCGCTGGATCGGTGAGAATGACGGCTTGATTGCTGAGTAGCGCCAGGCCGTGTTCAAAGTCACGTGCGCGCAGAGCAAATTCCGCCTCCAGAAGCGGCCGGACACTCGCTTCGGGAATGGGTGTCTCGACCCGGAGAGGCTGGCTGGTGCTCTGTGGTGCGCTGGGTGCAACCGCGGCGGCAACGGCAGGCGTTGCCGCGGGCTGAGAAGCGCAGTTCGCGAGCAGCATGGGCAGCAGACAAAGCGCCAATAGACGCGAGCTGTTCATCACCGGGTACAGAGCCCAAAAGAGGTCATTTCAATGGCGCCAAGTTATTGCAGAGACAGTGCTATGATAACAACTTGTGATGGTTGGCGAGGGTGCAGACCGGAGCCATGTTAAACAAATTAGTGGTAGTAGGCGTTAATCACGACTCGGCCTCGGTGGCGTTGCGCGAGCGGATTGCGTTTGCACCCGAGAAAGTTCATGAGTCGTTAACCGCCTTGATCCGTGATACGGCGGTGAGCGAAGCGGTCATTCTCTCAACGTGTAACCGCACTGAGCTGTATGGCGTCTTGGCGAGTCCTGCTGATGGAGTGGCTGCGGGCGATCAGTTAGCGCACTGGCTGGCAAACCATCACGGGGTAGATATCAATCAATTACTACCCTGTGTCTATCGTAATCATGGACTTTCCGCCGCGTCTCATTTGGTGAGAGTCGCTGCGGGACTGAACTCGATGGTTCTCGGAGAACCGCAGATCTTTGGCCAGATGAAGTCGGCTTTTGCCGTAGCCCAGGAAGCCGGTGCCGTGGGATTCCACATGAACCTGATTTTCCCGGAAGCGTTCCGCATCGCAAAAAAGGTGCGTACCGATACGGCGATTGGAGAAAACCCGGTTTCCGTGGCCTACGCCGCCGTGGATCTGGCGCGTCAAATTTTCCGAGATATGCAGCAAAGTACTGCGCTGTTACTGGGCGCGGGCGAGACGATTGAGCTGGTTGCACGTCATCTGGGTGACGCCGGGCTGGGTAAATTGATCATTGCCAATCGGACCCTGGAACGCGCGGAACAACTGGCCTCACAATTCGATGCAGAAGCGATTCTCCTCGCGGATGTGACCGAGCGACTGTACGAGGCGGACATTGTGATCAGCTCTACCGGCAGCCAATTGCCGATTCTCGGCAAGGGCATGGTGGAGGAGGCGATCAAGGCGCGGCGCTGGCGACCCGTTCTCATGATTGATCTTGCGGTCCCGAGGGATATCGAGCCGCAAGTTGCCGAAATTTCAGACATCTATCTGTACACCGTTGATGATATGCGCGAGGTGATTGAGGAAAATCTCCGCCTCAGGGCATCCGAGGCGAGTAAAGCTGATGAAATTGTGGCCAGCGGCATTGATGCGTTGCGAGAGGGCTTACTCGAACGGCAATCGGCTGATGTGGTCAGGACATACCGCGATTCAGCACTGGCAATGCAGCAAAGTGAGCTTGATAAAGCGCTGAAGATGTTGGAGCGCGGGGTGAATCCAGAGGAAGTGCTCAATCGCCTCGCCCGTGATTTGACCAACAAGCTCATCCACGCGCCGACGGCGGGTCTTCGTCAGCTCGCCAAGGATGGAGGCAAGCAGGACGTATCGAAAATGGCTGCTGTGCTGGGCCTTACCGACTTTGAAAGCGAACGGGATGAGGGCACGACGCTCCAATAGCGTCGTTTCGCGCCAATCCTGTGAAATCTTCTTTACTCTCCAAGCTAGAGAACCTCGCTGATCGACATCAGGAGGTGGAAGCCATGCTGGGCGATCCTCAGGTCATTGCTGATCAGACGCAATTTCGGGATTTGTCACGAGAGTTTGCTCATCTCAATGAGGTGGTCACCGAGTTCCAACGTTGGACGCGCTTGCAATCTCGCCTGGCCGATGCCAGAGAAATGCTTGACGACGCTGACCCTGAACTCCGAACCCTCGCCCAAGACGAGATTGAGGATGCAACCGTCGCAGTTGAAGCGGTCGAGGCGTCACTGCAAGTATTGCTCTTGCCGCAGGACCCCAATGATGCCGGCAACGTATTTTTAGAGATTCGCGCGGGCACCGGCGGAGACGAGGCGGCAATATTCTCGGGTGATTTGTTTCGCATGTATCACCGATATGCCGAGCAAAAGGGGTGGTCAATCGAGATCATGTCTGAGCGAGCGGGCGATCACGGCGGGTTTAAGGAATTGATCACCCGCGTGGTTGGACAAGACGTCTATGCCCACCTGAAATTTGAGTCGGGTGCTCACCGGGTTCAGCGGGTACCGGAAACAGAATCTCAGGGTCGCATCCATACGTCAGCCTGCACTGTGGCGGTGCTGCCTGAAATCGAAGAAGTCGATACGGTCGATATTCGAAAAGAGGACCTTCGTGTCGATACGTTTCGCTCCTCGGGGGCCGGTGGTCAGCACGTCAACACCACGGATTCTGCCGTGCGCCTTACGCATATTCCGACAGGGATTGTCGTGGAGTGTCAGGACGAGCGTTCACAGCACAAAAATCGCGCCCGGGCTATGTCATTGCTACAGGCTCGTCTCTTATCCGCGGAACAGGAAGCCCAGCGCGCCTCGCAGGCCTCCCAACGCCGATCATTAGTAGGATCGGGGGACCGCTCAGAACGCATCCGCACTTACAATTTTCCCCAGGGCCGTATCACCGACCATCGGATTAATTTGACACTCTATAAATTGGACGAGGTCACCGGGGGTGATCTCGATGCGCTGATTATTCCGCTACGTCAGGAGCATCAAGCGGATCAATTGGCTGCGATGGCCGACGAATGATGGTCTCTGACCTCATTCATGACGCGACAATTGATCGACAGGATGCGGAAGTATTGCTGGCAAGCATTCTCGAGGTTGAGCGCGCATGGATTTATGCGCACGGTGATGCGCAAGTGCAACCGACAGATATTCATCGGTTCAGAACCGGGGTCGAGGCCCTTATCTCGGGTGAGCCACTGGCGTATCTGCTGGGTTACCGCGATTTTTGGACGCTGCGGCTGCGGGTGACCCCTGATGTGTTGATTCCGCGCAGAGAGACCGAGCATCTCGTGGAGTGGGCGAATCAGTGCATTGGAGACGGTGCGTTGCGGGTACTGGATCTTGGGACGGGCAGCGGTGCGGTCGCGTTGGCTTGTAAGTCAGAGCACCCCGAAGCCGAGGTCTGTGGCGTCGATCTCAGCTCACAAGCATTGGCTTGCGCGCGCGCTAATGGCCGGGACCTGGCGTTGAGCGTCGAGTGGCGGGAGGGAGACTGGTTCGATGCCGTCCCCGGAGAGCGCTGGCAGTTGATCCTGTCAAACCCACCCTACATTGCCGCCGACGATCCTCACCTCTATGCCGGGGATTTACCCGCAGAACCAGCGACGGCGTTGGTTGCTGGTAAAACGGGATTAGAGTCTCTCGAGCAGATTATTGAACGGGCTCCCGAATTTATTTCGCGGGGTGGTTGGCTGTTGTTAGAACACGGTTTTGATCAGGCTGCAGCGGTGCGTGAAATCCTCGCTAACAGAGGATTTACGACAGTCTCGACCCGCCGTGACTGGTCAGGGCAAGAGCGCATTACGGGGGGGCAATGGTTGAGCTGACCGACGAACAGTTACAGCGCTATGCGCGGCAGCTGATCTTGCCCGATGTCGACCTGGAAGGGCAGCAGCGCTTGTTGAGCAGCGGTGTGCTGATTGTGGGAGCGGGTGGCCTGGGATGCCCGGTGGCGCAATACCTCTCGGGAGCCGGAGTAGGGCGACTTCGTCTCGCCGACGATGATCAAGTCGATTTCAGTAACTTGCCGAGGCAGGTCGCATTCGACGAATCGGATATAGGCCAATCCAAAGTCGAAGCATTGGCCAAGCGTCTAGCGCGGGCTAACAGCGACACAGCAATTGATGCTCGCCCGGAGAAATTTGATGCTCGCACGGCGTCTGCGATGCTCGCGGACATTGATTTGGTCATCGACGCGACGGACTCCTTGCAAGCGCGACTCGATATCGATAACGCAACTCATGATGCTGGCTTGCCGTGGATTATGGGATCTGCGGTCAGAATGGCTGGGCAATGGGTTGTATTCGATGCCGATCGAGAATTGGGTTGCTATCACTGCTTGGTCACACAACCCGAAGCAGCGGGCGGGGCAGGCTGTGCCCAGCTGGGTATTCTAGGGCCGGTGGCGGGCCTGGTGGCCATGCATCAGAGTGTCATGGCGATCAAACTCCTGCTGGGACTGCCGGTTCCCTGGGGTGAGCTCCACATCGCCGATCCCTGGTCCGGCGAGTATCTGGCGATGCCGATCACCAAAAGAACAGGTTGCCCGAGATGTCAGGCAAGAGCCTGATGTGCCCCACCCGAGTTTAGTCCAGCGTATTTAGTATGCGCCTCACGCGCCAGCTGATAAGCGCGGTGGCGACGGCAATCCCCGCGATTGTGGCGTACCAAAAGTCGACTGTGCCGTCAGTGCCTTTGTCACCCGTAGCGATGGCGAGGAAATAACCCAGTGGCAGCGCAAAACCCCAGTAGGATACGGTTACGACAACGAAGGGGAATCGTGTCTCTTTGTAGGCACGTAAGACGAAGGATCCTAAAATTTGCACGACGTCGATCATGATGAACAGCGCGGCCAAGCGGAGTAATTTCATCGCCAGCGAATGGATTTCTGAGGACTGGGTGTAGGCGCTAATGATGGCGTCGGGAAATACGAGCAAAAGTAGCATTGTCAGTGCGCCAATGAATCCGGATAACAACGCACCGACTCGCAGCGCCATTCTTACGCCATTAGGGTTTTGTGCGCCAATGGCGTGCCCCATTCTGGTAGCCATGGCGCTGCCAATACTCACCATGGGAATATAAAAAACATCCCAGATATTGATCGCGATCTGGTGCGCTGCAACCGCCACATCACCCAGTGTTGCGATGAGCAGTGTGACCGCAGAAAAAACGCCGGTTTCCAAAAAAAATGTCAGACCAACGGGGATGCCAACGACCAGAATTTCGGAAATCCGCTGTTTATTCGGTGGTTGCAACCATCGTTCCGGGAGGTAGGGTTTGAGTGTTTTCGAGGTCAGCGTATACATGATGATAATGGCTGTACTGATCCACATCGACGCGGCGGTAGCCATTCCACAGCCTTCGGCACCCAGCTCGGGTGCACCCCAGTGCCCAAAAATGAGCATGTAATTGAGTGGCACGTTGGCAATAAAACCCACCACACTGGCCATGGCGAAAGGCGCCGTAATGCCCAGACCCTGAGTGTGGTAACGCAGGGCCATGAAAATACCCAACGCTGGGAAGCCCAGCCCAACCTTGCTGACATAAGCCGTTGTTTTTATCGATGTCTCTGCGGGTAAACCCAACAACGCGATGACACCGCCACTATTCAGGCACATCGGTGTAATGATGGCGCTTAAAAAAATGGCGACCCAAAGGCCTTGTGGTAGAAAGCTTCGGACACGCTCCACCCGACCGGCGCCGTAGTCCTGGGCCACGATTGCTGAACAGGCGAATAAAGTGCCGAGAATAATGAGATAGAGCGGCAACCAAATATTGAACCCCACAGCGATCGCCGCTAAATCAATGTCTCCGTAATTACCCGCCATTAGCGTATCGACAACGCCAGTACCGATTTGCGCGGTTTGGGCGATCAATAGTGGCCATGCGATACGCCATAAAGGACCAAACTCCGCCAGTGTTGAGGACGGCGACGCCCCGCGATCGGTTTGTTTGGAGCTGTGGGTCATGAGTGGTTTTCGTGAAATGACACATGAACATTCTAACCCGCTTGCATGTGCTAGACTTCCGCCTCATTTTTCCCCAGACGACGTTGTGCAAGAAGACGCGGAACCAGCAACCCAGCAGGCCGGTAACGGTAGCGCTGGCACCCCCGGTCGGGTTCAGTTTGCCAGTTTGAACTTGGACAAAACTGTTCAGCGGGGCATAGACGCACTCGGCTTTGAATTCTGTTCGCCAATCCAGGGGCAAATTTTGCCTCATACGCTGGCGGGTAATGACGCTATTGGTAAGGCACAGACAGGCACAGGTAAAACCGCCGCGTTTCTCATTACTATTTTCAACGATCTGCTGTCCCATCCCATTGATGGAGAGCGATTTTTGGGGGAACCGAGAGCGGTCATTATTGCGCCAACCCGGGAGCTCGTGATGCAAATTGCAGCGGATGCTGAAGAGCTTGGTAAATTTACCGGACTCAAGACGGTGACGCTGATTGGCGGCGCCGATTACCAAAAGCAACTTGCCAAGGTGAATGGAGCGCCTGTCGATCTTATTGTTGCGACGCCCGGGCGGCTAATCGATTTTATGGAGCGGCGTGATCTAGCTCTGGATCGTGTCGAAATTATGGTGTTGGATGAGGCAGATCGAATGCTCGATATGGGCTTCATCCCCCAGGTTAAGCGGATCGTGAGGGCGACTCCTCATAAGGAAGATCGTCAAACGTTATTGTTTTCGGCAACCTTCACCCAAGACATACTGAATCTGGCGAAACAGTGGACTTACGAGCCCATCATTGTCGAGATTGAGCCGGAGCGAGTTGCCACCGCCTCAGTCGATCAGCGGGTGTACCTCGTGGCCAGCCGCGAGCGCTTCTCTGTGCTCATGGATTTATTGGATGCGGCCGATGTCGAGCGCATTATCATATTTGCCAACCGACGTGATCAGGTTCGGCGTCTGTACGAAAAGCTGCGAAAAGTCGGCGTGCAATGCGGCATGCTATCTGGAGAAATTACGCAGGTAAAACGCACGCGAACCCTTGAGAGCTTCAAGTCGGGCAGAACCAAAGTGTTGGTGGCTACTGATGTGGCAGGCAGAGGTATTCATGTGGAGGGTATTTCCCACGTGGTTAACTACAATCTTCCCGAGGACCCTGAGGACTACGTGCACAGGATTGGAAGAACGGGCCGGGCGGGTGCGACGGGCGTGTCGATTAGCTTTGCCAGCGAGGACGATGCCTTCTTGTTGCCCGATATAGAGGCCTTGTTGGGGCACACGCTTCCCTGTGTCGCGCCGCCGTCCCCCACCCGTGCGGAAGGGCGTTAGCGCAGCGCGCGGAGCTCCTCACACCATAAAAGCGTTGCGCCAATCACCGCGGCTGGAATCACAATCAAATTCAGGAATGGGATTCCGCTGAGCACAGCGACGGTTCCGCCAAAACCGATGGTGGAGAGCCGCCTCGCGGCGCAGGCCTCGGGCACTTCTCTGAAAGGCAAGTGGTGGTTATCCATCGGATAGTCGACGAATTGCAAGCTCATCATCCATGCCCCCAATAAAAACCATGCCAGCGGGGCCAAGGCGTTGACCCCCGGTATGATGGTGATGATAAGAGCGGCCAGCGCCATCGGAAGGTAGTAGAGCAGCTTGCGAATTTCCCTGAAAAAAGCGCGTGGCACCTGCAACAACGTTGCACCTAGGCCGTCGAGCGCGGGTAGGGATTCTCCGGTTACCCATTCCTCAACTTTTTCGGCGAGCAGCGAGTGGAAGGGTGACGTCAACATCAGAACAGCTAGCGTAGACGCGTAGCCTGACAATAGCCCCCCAATGATCCATAGCAGCGGTGTGATGACCCAAGACAGGAACTGTAGCCACTCGGGCACGGTCAACATGGCGGCGTCATAGAAATCCGCAATAGCCTCATATAGCGCCCATCCCACGAGGCTGAAGAGAACCACGTTAGCGGCCAGTGGCACGATGACAAAACGGCGAAGACCCGGTTGAAAAATCATGGTGAAGCCGCGAAGAAAATAGCCGACGCCCGTAAGGAGATTTCCGTTCATGTGAATCACTGTCTTGAATCGGTCTTTATTATACTGTGAGAGCTACATAAGGGTGCCGCAAGCCGTGAATGATGAGGACCTGTTCGCAGAAGAAATGGAAGGCGTGAAGCCGCTCGCTCGCGAAGCGCGCGTCCGATTAGCCAAGGCAAAGCTGTCTGATGATCAACAGCAAGGACGCCGCCGCGCCGCGGAAGGTCAGGAGGAGCTGGTCAATCCTCTGGTCGACGAGGGCGTCTTACCTCTGGATCCGTGGTATGTACTTGAATTCAAGCGGCCCGGAATCCAGAACGGGGTATATCGCAAGCTGCGCCTTGGCCATTACCAAATTGACGCCCGGCTGGATTTACATCGGATGACAACCCAGCGAGCGCGGCAGGAGGTATTTTCGTTTATCAGTGAAGCAGGCCGGTTGGGACTGCGCACCCTACTCATTGTGCACGGTAAAGGGCAGTCAACCCCTGGGGAGACTTCAACTGCAATTTTGAAGGGGTACGTTAATCACTGGTTACGGGATCTCGATGCCGTGCAGGCCTTTCACTCTGCCCAACCGCCCCACGGCGGCACCGGGGCCGTTTATGTGCTTTTGCGCAAAAGCGCCGAAAAAAAACGGGAAAATCGCCTCACCTATATGAAGGGCCGTACTCAAGACTGATCGTTGAGTTTTTTGATCAGCAATTCATTAAGGAGCTTGGGATTCGCTTGGCCCTGTGATGCCTTCATGATTTGGCCCACGAAAAAACCACTTAGCTTCTTCTGTTTCGCCTCGTCTGCCGCGAGATATTGGGCTACTTGATCAGGGTTTGCCGCGATCACATCGTCTACCAACTGCGCCAACGCGCCTGTGTCACTGACCTGTTTTAAACCGCGTTTCGCAATGATCTCGTCAGTTGCGCCTTCACCTTGCCATAGACCATCAAACACTTGTTTTGCCAATTTGCTAGATAAGGTGCCGTCTTCGATTCGCCCAATCAATCCAGCGAGGGCCTCAGCGGATACGGGACTCGACTCAATTGTCAGATCTGCGCGATTGAGTGCGCCCGAAAGATCTCCCAGAATCCAGTTTGCTGCGGGTTTCGCTGCCCCGCCCAGGCTGACAACCTCTTCGAAGAAGGCCGCGGTAGCGTGATCAGGCACTAGCAGCGCCGCGTCGTAATCGCTGAGTTCATATTCGCTAACGAACCGAGCGCGTTTAGCGGCAGGTAGTTCCGGAAGCGAGGCGCGCACCGCTTCAATATAGGCCTCGTCGATTTCTATTGGGAGTAAGTCCGGCTCAGGAAAGTAACGATAATCATTGGCCACTTCTTTTGAACGCATGGACCGAGTTTCATCTCGCTCGGCATCGTAAAGCCGCGTTTCCTGCGTAATGCTGCCCCCGCTATCAAGGATATCGGACTGTCGCTCGACTTCACTATGGATGGCGCGTTCCACGAAGCGAAATGAGTTCACATTTTTAATTTCGGTGCGGGTGCCGAGCACGTCGCTGCCGGTTCGACGCAGAGAAATATTGATGTCGCACCGCATCGATCCCTCCGCCATATTGCCGTCGGAGATGCCGAGATAAGTGACTAGCGAATGTAACGCCTTCAGGTATGCCACAGCTTGCTCGGCGGAGCGAAAATCGGGCTCCGTTACAATTTCCAACAGCGGCGTTCCCGCGCGGTTGAGGTCAATGCCCGATTCTTGATTGAAGATATCGTGAACTGACTTGCCTGCATCTTCCTCCAGATGTGCGCGAGTAATTCTGATGGGGAGCAAAGAGCCGTCTTCCATCGGGACTTCAAAAACTCCCTCACAGACGATCGGCGAAAAGAACTGACTGATCTGGTAGCCCTTGGGAAGGTCGGGATAAAAATAGTTTTTTCGGTCAAAAATCGATCGTCGCCCGATTCGAGCGCCGATACCCAGACCAAACTTAACAGCGAAGCGCACAGCCTCCTCGTTGAGCACCGGTAACATTCCCGGCATCCCCAAATCTACCGCGTCGGCTTGCACATTGGGCGGTGCGCCAAATTGGGTTGAGGAGCCCGAGAAGATTTTAGACTCCGTGGCCAGTTGCAGGTGCACTTCGAGGCCCATCATGGTTTCCCATGTCATGGCTGCCACTCCTCAATGGGCGGGCGCGCCAGATGCCAATCGGTATCTAGCTGCAGACGGTGTGCGGCGTTCAAGATGGTGCTTTCTTCGAAGGGTTTGCCAATCAACTGCAAACCCACGGGCATCCCGTTTATGAGTCCAGCGGGAGCTGAAAGGCCCGGCAATCCAGCGAGGTTTACTGCAAGTGTGTAGATGTCTTCCATGTACATTGCGATCGGGTCCTGTTGCTTTGCACCGAAGCGAAATGCGATTCCTGGAGCCGATGGTCCGGCGATGACATCTACCGATTGAAAAGCCTTGCGGAAATCATCGGTGATCACCCGACGTACCTGTTGTGCTTTGTTAAAGTAGGCATCATAGAAGCCAGCCGATAGCGCATAGGTGCCCACCAGAATGCGCCTCTGTACCTCCTCACCGAACCCCTCGCTCCTCGAGCGGAGATAAAGGTCCTCGAGGTCTGCAGGATCGGCACAGCGATAACCAAAACGGACCCCGTCATATCGCGCCAAATTTGCTGAGGCTTCAGCGGGTGCCAGCACATAGTATGTGGCAATGGCGTAGTGGCTGTGCGGTAAATCAATATCAATGAGCTGAGCCCCGGCCTTTTCAAGCTGCGACAGTGCGGACATGACCTGTGCTCGGACTGAGGAGTCCAAATCGTCGTTGAAGTATTCCCTGGGCAACCCAATGCGCAGTCCAGCAACATCACCGGAGAGTTCGCTGAAGAAATCGGGCACGGCCAGGTCCGCTGAGGTCGAATCGCCAGCGTCCAGCCCGGACATGGCAGTCAGCATATGGGCACAATCTGCTGCCGATCTCGCCATCGGTCCGGCCTGATCCAAGGAGGAGGCAAAAGCAATAATGCCCAACCGCGACACCCTGCCGTAAGTCGGCTTCAGGCCGGTAATGCCGCATAACGAGGCTGGCTGCCGAATGGAGCCTCCGGTATCGGTTCCTGTTACCAGCGTCGCCATCCCTGCAGCAAGCGCGGCTGCCGAGCCTCCGGAGCTTCCTCCGGGCACGCATTGAGTGTCCCAAGGATTTTTGACGGTGCCGAAGAAACTCGTTTCGTTGGAGGAGCCCATCGCAAACTCATCCATGTTGCATTTGCCGAGCATGACGACACCAGCGGTTTTCAATTTGGCAACCACCGTGGCGTCATATGCGGGTATGAATTGCTCCAACATCCGGGAGCCGCAGGTGGTGCGAATGCCTTGGGTGCAGAAGATATCCTTGTGCAGTAGCGGAATTCCCGTCAGCATGGTTGCTTTGCCACGGGACAGCCGTTTATCAGCGCGACGCGCATCATTAAGCGCTTGCTCCGCACAGACCGTCACTACGGCATTAAGTTTGCCATTGAGCAGATCAATGCGCTCCAAAAATGCTTGAGTCAGCTCTTCGCTGGAGATCTGACGCTGCGTCAGCATCCCATGAAGTTCGCTCACCGACGCATGTAGCACCGCGCTGTCGACCATCAATCAATCACCTTGGGTACCAGGAAGTAGCCTCGGTCCTGTTGGGGTGCAGACGCCATCAGTGCCTCACGCTCATCGCCACCCGTCACCACATCAGGGCGGAGTCGCTGCACCATATCATGGGGGTTGGACATAGGCGCCACCCCTTCCGTATCGATGGTATTCAGTTCATTGACCAATTGCAGAACGCGGCCAAAACGCTCGGTCACCTCTGGCAGGTCAGAGGGCGCTATGGCGAGTCTGGCGAGTAACGCCACTTTCTCGACATCTTCTTGGGAGATGGACATGGGAGCTTTCCTTACCGCAGGCCGCGAAAACTAACACACTTGCGGCTTGCCCAAAAACCCCTGCATTGCTACATTCCCCCGGCACAGGACGCCGCAAGCGCTGATTTTAGGGGGCATTTTTTGCAGTGAGCATGCCCCGACCCGCTTCTACCGAGTGACTGAGGCGGCGTGACAGACGCTGTGGCGGCGAGCCGCTTTTTTATTCAGGAAACGATAATGTTCAAACGCCTTCGGGGGATGTTTTCTACTGACCTGTCGATTGACCTCGGCACCGCCAATACACTTATCTATGTCAAGGAGCGGGGCATTATCTTGGATGAGCCCTCCGTAGTGGCGATACGCATTCACAACGGACAGAAATCGATTGAGGCTGTGGGTAAGGAGGCGAAACGCATGCTCGGGCGTACTCCGGGAAATATTCAGGCCATTCGCCCATTAAAAGATGGGGTGATTGCTGATTTCCAGGTCACCGAGAAAATGCTCCAGCACTTCATTGCCAAGGTCCACGAAAGTCGCTTTATTCGGCCCAGTCCAAGGGTGCTGATTTGCGTTCCCTGCATGTCTACACAGGTAGAAAGGAGAGCGATTCGCGAGTCTGCGCTCAGCGCTGGCGCCAGAGAGGTTAAGTTGATCGAGGAGCCCATGGCGGCGGCAATTGGCGCTGGCCTGCAGGTCGATGAAGCCTCTGGGTGCATGGTAGTCGATATCGGTGGCGGTACTACTGAGATCGCCATCATTTCTTTAAACGGCGTGGTTTACAGAGATTCTATTCGCATTGGCGGAGACCGTTTTGACGAAGCAATCGTGTCTTATGTGCGGCGCAAATACGGAAGCTTGATTGGTGATTCCACTGCCGAGCGTATTAAGCAGGAAGTCGGCTGCGCCTACAAATCAGGCGAGTTAAAAGAGATTGATGTGCGTGGTCGGCATCTTGCAGAGGGTGTACCCCGCAGTTTTACCCTGACCAATGAGGAAATTCTGGGTGCGCTTGAAGAGCCACTGGAAGCCATGATGCGGGCCGTAAAGCTGGCGTTGGAGCAGTCCCCTCCCGAGTTGGCTGCGGACATTGCCGAATCGGGCATAGTACTGACGGGCGGCGGTGCGCTACTGACAGACATGGACAAGCGGATTGCAGAAGAAACCGGTCTGCCTGTGATCGTCGCCGAGGACCCATTGACCTGTGTGGCCCGAGGGGGAGGTAAAGCACTTGAGTTAATGGATCGTCATGTGCTGGACCTGCTCTCGACAGAGTAATTCGCGGGCGACTGGAGCAGCGTCATTAAACCGCTTTTCCTGAAACAAAGTCCTGTCAGCGCCTGGTTTATGGTGCTGGCAACGGTCTGCCTGTTAGCACTCTTTTTTCTCAGAGATCATCCGCGCGTGGTTGGTATTCAGAAGATGGCTATAGACGGGGTCGCAATTACCACAGGTGTCATCTTGGCTCCGGTTGAGGCCTGGGATCGAATGGTTGCGGCCATGAACTCGCGGAGTCATTTGCAAGAGGAGGTTCTCCGATTGCAGCAGGAAAACCGCGTGCTTAAGGGACAGAGTCAGCGGCTTGCAGCGCTTCTGTCGGAAAACGCGCGGTATAAAGCTTTACTTCGTTCAGCGCAGCTAATTGATGACGAACTTATCGCCGCACAGATCATCGCGGTATCACCCGACCCCTCACGACATATCGTGGTCGTAGACAAAGGTACGCTCGATGGCGTGCAACAGGGCCAACCCATGCTCGGAGAGGAGGGATTGATGGGGCAAATCATCCTCAGTGGTGAGCGAAACAGTCGAGCAGTGCTGATCACGGACAGCGCGCACGCGCTTCCGGTTCAGGTGAATCGCTCGGGTTTAAGAGCCATCGCAGAGGGTAGCGGTGCCATCGATCGCCTGTTGATTCGACACCTGCCTGCCAAGTCCGACATTAGAGTGGGGGACTTATTGGTCACCTCGGGTCTGGGGGGACGTTTCCCGAATGGATATCCCGTGGCCCGCGTGACAGAAGTGGTGATATCTGAGGGAGAGGCTTTCGCATTGGTAACGGCTGAGCCGATTTCAGCGCTGGATCGAGGGCGTTACGTTTTAGTTTTGCAGCGAACCGTCGGGAGCGGGGCGGAGTCATAGTGGAGCGCGCCAGGGCGTCGTGGGTGATTTACCTGTCGCTGGTTTGCGGACTGCTTTTTATGTTGCTTCCGTTCCCTCTGGAATGGCGCATATTCAGGCCCGATATCGCTACCCTGACACTGTTTTATTGGGTGCTTGCTCTGCCCCAACGTGTGGGGGTAACCACTGCTTTTTTTCTGGGTCTGGGTCAGGATCTTATTGAGGGATCACCGGTAGGGCTGTCCTCTCTCGGTTTAATGATTTCGGTCTTGGTATTGCTCTCAAATTATCAGCGCATCCGTCAGTTCGACGGTGTTCAGCAATCATTGATGATTTTGGTGCTGCTGATGCTGACCTCGGGTGCGGAGCAGTGGCTCAGAAATGGCATGGGCATGCCCGGTCTGCCCTGGCTGGGATTAGTGGGGCTTTTCTGTTCGACGGTTTGCTGGTTGGTTGTCAGAGAAATTCTGCGTTCACTCAGACGTTACTACGAGGTCAGCTAATTCATGGTGCTCTTGCTTGCATCGGCCAGCCCAAGGCGCAGGGCGCTCCTCTCCCAATTGGTTAACGATTTCGATACCGTTGACCCAGATATAGACGAGTCTGTGTTGCTCAATGAGAGCCCGCTCGACTACGTTGCACGGCTGTCGGTGGAAAAAGCACAGCGATATGCCTCGGCGGACCGCGCCGTGCTGGGTGCCGACACCACCGTCGCAATAGGATCGAGCATTTTAGGAAAGCCCGACGGCCCCGAGAGCGCCAGAGCGTTTTTACAGCGTCTTTCTGGTTGTACCCATGAGGTATATACGGCGATTACATTAAATATTGCGGGCCGCGCTTTGACTCGCAAAGTGACCACTTTGGTGACGTTCGCGCATTTGTCAGAGAACGTTATCACTCAATATTTGATGATGGATGAGTATGTGGGGAAGGCGGGTGCTTACGCCATTCAGGGATACGCGGGGGCGTTCGTCAGCAGGATAGAAGGTAGCTATAGCGCGGTCGTTGGCTTGCCCCTGTGCGAAACACGGGAACTTTTGTTAACCGCCAATATCCCGGTCAGATATGGCTAGGGGGCTCCCTCAACTATTGGGTCGAATTATCTGGCCTCTGATGGTGGTCACCTTGGTGGGTTTGGCCATTTATGTCAGTAGCGGTCGATTGGCGATGAGAGCCATCTCCAACGCGCAGTCCGAGGTCTCAGCCGTGTTGTCATCCCTGGCGAACGGCGATGTCTCAATAGGCGCGATAAAAGGGGAAATGGCCGGATTTTCTCCTCGCATCCAAATCGAGGATTTGGCCATTCGCGATGATGCAAGCGGGGAATGGCTCAATTTGCCGAGCGTCTCTATTCGTCTCGATGCGTGGGCGAGCTTATTGTCGGGTGGACTTCGTTTTGATGAGGTCCTTCTGACAAAACCTGTTTTTCGCGCTCTGCCGGGTCCCAGGCGGCAAGATCAGCCTTTACCCCCGGGCTTAGAAGGCTTCTTGAATGGGTTTGAGCGGCTGGTGATCCGGGAGGCGCGGCTTCTGGAGAGCCCTCAAGCCGAGACTCAGTCCCTGTTGGCGCGAGCGCTCACCCTTGATCTGGATATGGTCAGAGAAGGGAGCCGCAGAGATCTCAAAATCTCGCTCCATTCGGACGAGGGAGAGGTATTCGCTGCGGAAGGTTTTGGTACTGGAGACCCTCGCAATTACAAAAAGTTTTCTGGTGAATTTCATGGTTTCGTTACGGGGGACGGATTAGGGCTGGCGGCACAGGCGCTCGGGGTAACGCTGGCCGCAGAGGGCAGTGCCAACTTCTGGCTCAGTGTTTCTCAGGAGCGCGCTGACGTCACGCTGCAAACCGACTTTAAAAATATTATCGAGACCGGCACTGATCGCGTGGTGCTGGAGGGTGTTTCTTTTTCTGCGGCTCTAGAAGGGGTGTCTGATCAGCCCCATCTCTGGATTGAAGACTTAAAACTGGCTCACACTGACGAGGCGCTGTTGGTGGAGCGCCTGCAGTGCGCTGACGCAGAACGCGGATGGCAATGCAGGTCGCGAGAGCTGGAGATCGCTCCATTAATCGATCTTTTGCTGGCGAGCGAGGTGTTGCCGGAGAAGGCCAGCAAGATCCTCGCCACCTTGAATCCTAGCGGTCGTATTGAGGCGATATCCGTTGAGACAGCCCAATTAGATCAGCCGCTAGAGAATTGGGCGGCATCAATTGTCGTGGCTGATGCGACGACTCAACCCTACCGCACTGTGCCCGGGCTTGGTGGGATAGATGCCAGTATTGTCGCAAACCAAGATGGCGCGGAGGCCTGGGTGCTGACCGAGGATTTTGCGCTGGATTTGCCGGGCGTCTATGAGGTTCCCATTACTTTGCAATCCGTGACGGGAGTGCTCTCGGGCCATTGGCAAAAAGACGCGCTTTTTCTGGAGGATGGACTTTTTCTCGCAGCTGCGCCGGATCATACCGCCACCGTACAGTTCGAAATTGACATTCCCTTTTTCAAAAATGCGTCGATCGAGAGAGAGATGCGGCTGGCGGTGGCGTTGAGTGAGGCGCCAATCAGTGTGCGCGATGCTTATGTGCCCAAGCGGCTACCGACACCTGCGTACCAATGGCTGAAAGCTGCATTGCCAGCCGGCCAGGTCGAGTCGGCTGCGTTCCTGTGGTTCGGTGGGTTCAGGCCGTATGGTGACCCTTCGCAAACCATGCAGCTGGCTGCAAATCTCAGTGACGTAACCCTTGAGTACCAAAAGCAATGGCCGCAGATTGAGCTGGCAGAGGGGCTTTTGCGTCTCGACGATACCGATATCGATATCTGGTCTTCAAAAGCTTCGACCGAGGGGCTCATTTTGAACAACACCTCCGTGGGCTTGCGCCTGAGACCTGAGAGGTCTTGGTTGCAAGTCCGCGCGCATTCGGAAAGCGATGTAAACGGCCTCAAGCAGGCTCTGTATGGGTTGCCGCCCTTTGAGATTGTCAGGCCATTGCTTGACGACCTGACGACAACCGGTGCTGCCAGTACAGATTTGATGGTCGGCTTTGACGTTCGTGATATCGCCCAATCTGTCGAAGTTGAGGTCGACGTGGACCTCGCTTCGGTCACAGTCGACTCTGCTTTGCTTGGTTTGACGGCTGAGCGTGTCTCGGGCGGATTGTCCTATGAGACCGAGCGCGGGTTTGAGAGTGATGATCTCGGTGGCGTTTTGTTTGGGCGCGAACTGAAAGTAGAGATGAAACCGGAATTAAGCAGAACCGCTGATGCCTTGCTCGCCGCTCAGCTCAACTTCGATCTGGACATAAAAGACATCATGACATGGCGCTCTGTTTCGATAGTGCCTCCCATAGATGGCGTTATACCGATGGAAATTATGGTCACCGTCGCGGATCAAATAACGGTTGAAGTGGCGTCCGATTTGGAGGGTGCGAGGATCGACTTACCTCGACCATGGGGAAAAGCAAGAGAGAGTTCAGCCCCGCTTAGATTGGTTTGGCATGATCGTGGTTGGGCAGATTGGGAAGTGTTCTGGTTCGGGCGTTTCTCTGCCACTGTGAACACATCAGAGGGCGAGCTATCGAGCGCTTCGATTGATCTAACGCCGAGAACACGACCTCCCAAAGAACCTCAGACTGCCGCCGGCGCGGGTATTCATATAACTGGCCTCCTGCCGCAACTTGACCTTGTCGAGTGGTTCGACATGCTGACGGCGGCCGCGACTGGAGAAGCGCCTCGGCCCGCAATGACAGTTGATGAACTTCGCG
>Ga0255776_10001450_pt1 | contig 26826 bp, 25 predicted proteins | sample 071ome_19_FD_179974 | JGI IMG/M metagenome (GOLD analysis project Ga0255776, IMG submission 179974) | Coastal salt marsh microbial communities from the Groves Creek Marsh, Skidaway Island, Georgia - 071413AT metaG (version 2) | ecosystem: Environmental > Aquatic > Marine > Intertidal zone >... | reverse complement strand
AAATTGGAGCGACAGCAAAAGCGCCGCCTCAAGGACACTCTCTCGGGCCGCCGCTTTCGTGCTGCCTATGACCTCCTCTTACTCCGAGCTGAAGCAGGGCATGGAGTCGAGTCAGCGGTCTCCTTCTGGACCGAACAACAGCGCCTGTATCCCGATTTGGTCGGCAGCGCCAAACCCGCGGATGACAGACAAAACTTCAACCGTAGACGACCGCGACGGCGAAAACCCGATTCATGAAAGACGCTTTCATTGGGTTGGGCGCCAACATTGAGCAACCAGCAGACCAGCTCATCGCTGCCTGCAGGCATCTGGCATCACTCAAAGGCTCAATTCTGCTTGACCTGTCCAAGGTCTATCGCTCCGCCCCCATGGGGCCGCAAGATCAACCAGATTTTCTAAATGCCTGTGCTCACATGAAAACGGCTCTAGAACCGGAAGCTCTGCTACGACGATTGCAAGAAATCGAAAACACGATGGGCAGGAATCGAGTCAGGCATTGGGGAGAGCGTTGTATTGATCTGGATCTGCTGCTCTATGAGGGAGCCCACGTGGATACAGCGTCATTGCAACTGCCCCACCCGGAGATTCGCCAGCGGGCGTTCGTGCTGCAACCGCTGGCTGACCTCGTAGGACCAGATTTTGTGGTGCCTACTGGAGGCGATATTGCTACATTACTATCTCGGCTTAAGGACCAGTCTGTCACTGCCACTCAGATCAACTTGAAAACTGAGGTGTACTCTGGAACAGCTTGTTAACAATGGAGAGACCGCGAGTGAGGGCCGACTTGTATTCGATTTGAAAGGTCGGAACCCCCCGGGCTACATTGCGGTCGAAGGCCCGATAGGCGTGGGTAAAACCACTCTGGCGAAACGACTGGCGGAGGTATTTAACTACCAAATCCTTCTTGAGGACGCCCACGAAAACCCTTTTCTCGACCGCTTCTATCAAAATAGAAAACAAGCCGCTCTCGCAACCCAGCTGTTTTTCTTATTCCAGCGCACTCAAAAAATAGGGGATCTCAAGCAACAGGACATTTTTGAGCCTGTGCGAGTATCCGACTTCCTAATCGAAAAGGACCCCCTGTTTGCGAGAATCAATCTTGATGCTGATGAATTCCAGCTATACGAAAGGGTCTATCAACAGCTGATCATCGATGCACCGACCCCGGATCTGGTCATCTACTTGCAAGCGAGCCCGGATCGACTTCTGGATCGTATTGAGCGAAGGGGGATTGCGAGCGAGCGGCAGATCGAGAAGGGGTACCTGGAGCAGATTAACGAGGTGTACAGCGAGTTCTTTCTCTACTACGATGCGGCTCCGTTATTAATTGTTAACGCCAATGAAATTGACCTCTCCCGAGGAGACCGGGATTTTTTACAATTAGTCGACTACTTGCTGGATATTAAAAGTGGCCGCCACTACTTCAATCCCACATTTTTCGGCTGAGTCACGGCAGACAACCCCACTGGAGTACAGAGGTTTGGACCACAGCGATGGATAAGCGGATAACAATCAGCACGCTCAACAAGATGAAAGCCGAGCGTGAAAAGTTTGTCATGATGACCGCCTATGATTCCACGTTCTCACGATTAATCAGTGAGGCAGGCGCTGAGACCATTCTGGTTGGCGACTCCCTTGGCATGGTGCTTCAGGGACATGACAACACTATCCCCGTAACCATAGAGGACATGGCGTATCACACTGATTGCGTGTGCCGGGGCCGGCCTCATTCTCTGGTAGTGGCGGACCTGCCCTTCATGAGCTACGACACGACCGAAAAAGCGCTACGCTCAGGCATGTTACTGATGCAGGCGGGCGCTCAAATGGTGAAGATGGAAGGCGGTGTTTGGCTCAGTGACAGTATTCACCAACTGGTCGAGAGAGGAATCCCCGTGTGCGCCCACCTCGGTTTGACTCCACAATCTGTCAACGTGTTTGGTGGCTACCGCGTGCAGGGCAGAACCCCCAAGGAAGCCAAGTCGATCTTGGCGGACGCCGTGGAAATTCAGGATGCCGGGGCCAGTCTTCTGGTGCTTGAGTGTATTCCCGCTCACCTCGCCGCAGACATCAGCTCGAAGCTTGATATCCCGGTCATTGGTATAGGGGCCGGCTCGGGAACCGATGCCCAAGTCCTTGTCTTGCACGACATGCTGGGAATGACCGAGAACCCGCCAAAATTTGTCGAGAACTTCATGACCGGGGCAGAGACCATTCAAGGCGCTCTCGCAGCCTTCGTAAGTGCCGTTAAAACCGGCGCTTACCCCCGCGAAGAACACACCTATACCTAACCAAGATTTATCCGTGAAGGTCTTCGATCAGCCCGGGGTATTGCGTGATCAGCTCGACAATATGCGAGCTCAGGGAAAAACCGTTGGCTTTGTCCCCACCATGGGCGGATTACATGAAGGTCATCTGTCACTGGTGCGCCACGCCAAATCCGTTGCCGACGTGGTCGTGGTATCCATCTTCATCAATCCACTGCAATTTGGTGCTAATGAGGATCTCGATGCCTATCCACGAATGCTGGAGGACGATCTTCAGCAATTAGAGCAGCTGGATACGGACGTGGTGTTCACGCCCTCCCCCGAGATCATGTATCCGCTTGGCCTTGACGCGCAAACAAAGGTACTGGTTCCCGACCTCACCACGGTGCTGTGTGGCGCCTCCAGGCCCGGTCATTTTGATGGCGTGTCCACGGTGGTCTGCAAACTGCTAAACATGGTGAGTCCCGATACAGCCGTATTTGGCCAAAAAGACCTTCAGCAGCTGTTGATCATCAAACGACTAGTCGCCGATTTGGCGCTTCCAGTCAGAGTCATCGGCCACCCAACCACAAGAGAAGCAGATGGTCTCGCCATGAGCTCTCGAAACACCTATTTGAACGAGTACCAAAGAGCGATAGCCCCGGCCCTTTACCAAAGCCTCTCCGCGGCTGCCGAGGCAATTAAGAACGGCTCTCGCGAGTATCTAGCTATTGAAGAAAGTGCTCTGACAACGCTTGAGCAAGCTGGGTTTGCGCCTGACTATGTCGAAATCAGGCGTTCGACCGACTTGATTAAGGCCACTGAGACGGATAAAGACATTGCCATCTTTGGCGCTGCCCGCCTTGGAACCACGCGCTTGATCGACAATATTGCGCTCAATACCGGCTAGTTGCCGGGGCTCATAAAGATCAATGAGGCCTCTCCAAACCAGCTGGTCTCATCGACGACAGTCACCAGTCGAAGCCTGTCTGTTGACTCCGGGACAACCCCAAAGTTGAACACCCATCGGTCTCTGGTCTCGACATCAACGGGCTGTGCGACATCGGGCTTTTGATCGCCAGCTGATGCCAAGCCCACCAACACATAGTCGAGAGATTGCGATGACGATATGCGGAGCTGACCGTCCGGCGTGATAGCGAAAGCAACCTTGAATTCCCCATTGTAGAGGCCACATAGTCCGCCCGCTTGACGACAGCTTGGGAGCTCCATGAGAGGAAATGAACTAAGGGCTTGGGGTTCCTGAGCCTTCTGCTCCACCACCTCGCTTGGAGAGTCGAGTAGCAACCAAAGCACGACGACCAGCAATGGCGCTGTTGCGATTATCCAGACTGTTTTTGGACTTGCCATACAACCTTTCCTTTTCCGCAATTCACGGCCACCTGAAAGTGACCGCATCAATTCAACGCTTTACCGCTTAACCCTGCCTATCATTCCCTGTCGATCAATTTTTTTCACTCATCGCGACGCAGAGTCATGATGCGGCGTCTATGGCAGTCGTATTTCCTCTACTAACCGACGGATGGGCGCAGGCGGCTCTCGGGTAACTTTGCTGACAGCGATCGCCACAAGGAAGTTGAGAGCAGCGCCAACACAGCCAAAGGCATTAGGCTCAATACCAAAAAACCACCGCTCACCCCAGTGGGTCAGAAACCGCCAATCTGCCACAAACATCACGCCCTTGTGCTGGAACACGTAGAACAGGGTTAGTGAAAGCCCGCAAAGCATCCCGGCAATAGCACCCTCTCGGGTAATTCGCGTCGAGAAGATACCCATCACCAAGGCCGGGAAAATAGATGAGGCAGCAAGACCAAAAGCCAGGGCCACCGTACCCGCGGCAAAGCCCGGGGGGTTTAGTCCCAGGTAACCGGCACCAAACACCGCCAACGCCATTGCACCTCGGGATGCATTGAGTTCACCGCGCTCCGAGATTGATGGCATGAAAGTCCCTTTTAAAAGGTCATGGGAAACCGCGGAGGAAATCGCCAACAATAATCCTGCAGCCGTGGACAGCGCGGCCGCCAACCCTCCTGCTGCAACCAGAGCGATAACCCAATTGGGCAGTCGCGCGATTTCAGGATTTGCCAAAACCAAAATATCGTTATCGAGCACCACCAGCTCGTTGCGCTCGGCGTCAGCAAGATACTGCAGCTTGCCATCCCCGTTTTTGTCTTCAATGCCGAGCAGCCCTGTGCGCTCCCAGGTTTCAAACCAAGCCGGTCGATCAGCGATGGTCATGTGTGCCCCCGGTGATGGCTCAATGGTTTGCATGATGTTCAAGCGCGCCATGGCTGCGACCGCTGGCGCTGTCGTATACAGAATCGCGATAAAAATAAGCGCCCAACCTGCCGAACGCCGGGCATCACTGGCTTTTGGGACTGTAAAAAACCGGATAATGACATGAGGTAATCCGGCTGTTCCGATCATCAGAGAGGCCGTAAACGCCACCATATTCAGGGTGCTGTAACGAACGGTTGTGGTGTAATCCTTAAAACCTGTATCCACCAAAATCTGGTCGAGCTTGTCGAGAAGATAGACCTCGCTTCCCTGCAGGGTTGCCCCTAGTCCGAGCTGGGGTATGGGGTGCCCAGTCAACTGAAAGCTTATGAAGATAGCTGGAACGGTATACGCCGTAATCAACACAACGTACTGGGCAATCTGCGTGTAAGTAATACCCTTCATTCCACCCAGAACCGCGTAGAAAAAGACGATCACCATGCCGGTGTACAGTCCGGTTTCGTAGTCAGTCTCCAAAAACCGAGAGAAAGCCACGCCAATTCCTTTCATTTGCCCAATGACATAGGTAACCGAGCAAAGTACCAAACACAGCACGGCGACCACGCGAGCGGCATCCGAGTAATACCGGTCGCCGATAAACTCGGGAACCGTAAATTTCCCGTACTTTCTGAGATAGGGCGCAACCAGCATCGCAAGGATGACGTAGCCCCCGGTCCAGCCCATCAGAAATACCGATCCACCATACCCGTTGTAAGACATCCCGATGAGTCCAGCCATGGAGATGAATGACGCAGCAGACATCCAGTCCGCCGCGGTTGCCATGCCATTCGCGACGGGATTGACCCCACCCCCTGCAACATAAAATTCCTTGGTTGATTCCGCCCGAGCCCAAATAGCGATGCCAATATAGAGCGCGAAACTACACCCGACGACGAGATAGGTGATTTGAGTGAGATCCATCACTCGGTGTCCAGCCCAAATTCTTTATCGAGCCGACGCATGGCGCTGACGTAGTAGAAAATCAGGCCAATAAAAACAAAAATTGAACCCTGCTGGGCGAACCAGAATCCCAGCTTGTAGCCACCTATTCGCAGCATGTTTAGCTGGTCTACCAACAGAATTCCAAAAACAAAACTCACCAAAAACCAGATCATCATCAGCTTGATCATCAGGTTGCGGTTACGCCGCCAATATTGCGCGCGCTGTTCTGGAGTCAATGTGGTCACGGTAAATCCCCACGTGTTATCGGTTTTTTGGGTCGCCAGAAGCTCGATGGTAGCCCATGTAGACATCCACAGGCGAAAAAATTCGCCCGGCTAAAAGGCCAGACAACACGCCCATTAAATGACTGCACGCCGCGGCAGCACGTTAGATTGTGCTTGCATCAATGACACAGTGAATTAGGATTAAACACCCATTTTGACAGGTCCAATGAGTGTCAGCATGTCAACGCAAGATTGCTATCCAATTCCAGATTCCTTTGGCGAAAGCCACATATCACCTGAACGCTATCGCGAGTGGTACCGGGAGTCACTAGAGAGTCCGGATGCCTTTTGGGATGCGCGCGCCAAGGAATTCCTAAACTGGGAAGTCCCATTCAGATCTGTCAGTTCCTGTGATTTTGAAAAAGGCGATGCCCGCTGGTTTATCGACGGAAAACTGAATGTTTCGGTGAACTGCATCGATCGTCATCTGCCGGCACGCGCAGAGCAGGTTGCGCTGTTGTGGGAAGGTGATTCCCCTGAAGATCAACTAGCGATCACCTATCAGGAACTGGGAGATCACGTCTGCCGCCTTGCCAACGTGCTGAAATCCCGCGGAGTGAGCAAGGGAGACCGCGTGTGTATCTACATGCCGATGATTCCTGAGGCTGCTTACGCGATGCTGGCATGTGCGCGAATAGGCGCCATTCACTCAGTGGTATTCGGTGGCTTCTCACCCGAGGCTCTTCAATCCCGTATACAGGATGCGGACTGTCGTCTGGTCATTACTGCTGACGAGGGAGTGAGGGGCGGCAAGACGATCCCCTTGAAGCATAACGTCGATCTTGCTCTCGCGGGCTGTCCCTCTGTCGACAGCGTCATTGTCGTCTCAAGGACTGGGGCGGAAGTCCCCTGGCAGAACGAGCGGGACGTTTGGTACCACCAAGCCTGCGCAGAGGTCTCGACCATCTGTGAGCCGGAGCTTATGGATGCAGAAGACCCGCTTTTCATTCTTTACACATCAGGCTCCACAGGCAAACCCAAAGGTGTCTTACACACCACCGGCGGCTACCTTCTGCAAGCCGCGATGTCCTTTAAGTATGTGTTTGATTACCGCGAGGGCGAGGTTTGGTGGTGCACCGCTGATGTCGGCTGGGTCACTGGCCACACCTATATCGTCTATGGCCCCCTGGCAAATGCAGCGACTTCACTATTATTTGAGGGAGTTCCGACCTACCCCGACGCGGGCCGGTTTTGGCAGGTCGTGGACAAACACCGAGTAAATTTATTCTTCACCGCACCCACCGCAATTCGGGCACTGCAAGCTCAGGGCGATGACTGGGTCACGCGACATGAGCGAAGCAGCCTGCGACTGATAGGCTCGGTCGGCGAGCCCATCAATCCTGAAGCCTGGGAATGGTATCACCGAGTGGTGGGTGACGGCCGCTGTCCGATCGTCGATACCTGGTGGCAAACAGAAACCGGTGGGGTCATGATTAGCCCCCTCCCCGGCGCCCACCCCCTCAAACCGGGGTTCGCCAGCTTTCCTTTCTTTGGCGTGGAGCCGGTCCTGCTGGACGAGCAAGGGCAGGAGCTGGACGGGGAAGCCCAGGGCTATCTCGCTATCAAACGATCCTGGCCAGCCCAGATTCGCACTGTGTATGGCGACCACCAGCGCATGATCGAAACCTACTTCAGCACCTACAAAGGCTACTACTTCACGGGTGACGGCGCCCTTCGCGACGCGGATGGGTACTATCGGATTACCGGGCGAGTTGATGATGTTTTAAATGTCTCAGGTCACCGAATGGGCACCGCCGAGGTTGAAAGTGCCATTACCGAACATGAGCTAATCGCTGAAGCGGCGGTGGTCGGATTCCCTCATGACATCAAGGGCCAGGGAATTTACGCTTACGTCACCCCCATGACCGGTACCGAACCTTCAGATGCCCTGCGCGAGGAAGTTATCGATTTCTGTGTCTCCGAGATTGGCCCTATCGCCAAGCCCGATGTCATCCAGTGGGCGCCTGGCCTACCCAAGACCCGCTCAGGAAAGATCATGCGACGGATTCTCCGCAAAATAGCCGAGGGAGACATCGACAATCTGGGAGATACATCGACCCTGGCAGATCCCGGCGTCGTCGACCATCTTATCGAGAACCGCCAAGGCAAATGAACGCATCGCTTATGGCACAAATCACGGGGCGATCTGATTCAGGAACGCCACACCCTCGCCTATTTAACGGCTTGGTCAGCTAAATTTTTGACATAAAAAAGCCGCGGAGACCGCGGCTTTTTTCGTGCTGGGAAATGTCAGGCGTCCTCAGAGACGGCCTCATCATTTTCGGTGGGCGCTGAGTCACCAGCGTCGCCACCATCCACTTCCTTCATAGACAGCTTGATGCGGCCTCGCTGATCGACGTCGAGGACCTTGACCCGAACCTGCTGGCCTTCGGAGAGATAGTCAGTGACGTTCTCCACCCGCTCTTCAGCAATCTGGGAGATATGAACCAACCCGTCTTTCCCGGGCAGAATGGTCACAAAAGCGCCAAAGTCGACGATACGGGCAACCGTACCCTCGTAGATCTCGCCCACTTCTGCCTCAGCGGTAATGGCCATAATCATGTCCACCGCTTTATCGCGGGATTCTTTGGTGACACCAAACACCTTGACGGTGCCATCATCCTCAATGTCTACGGTTGCCCCTGACTCTTCGGTGATGGAACGAATCGTCGCGCCACCTTTACCGATGATGTCGCGAATCTTGTCGGAATCGACTTTCATCTGAACCATGCTTGGAGCATTTTCTGACACGATCTCGCGAGGTGCATCGAGCACCGCATTCATTTGTCCAAGGATGTGGAGGCGAGCTTGCATGGCCTGCTCGAGAGCAATCTCCATGATTTGCTCGTTGATACCTTCAATCTTGATGTCCATTTGTAGGGCAGTGACACCACTGGCTGTACCCGCCACCTTGAAGTCCATGTCACCTAAGTGATCCTCATCACCAAGAATGTCAGTCAGGACAGCAAACTGGTTGCCCTCTTTAACCAGACCCATCGCAATACCAGCGACAGGCGCCTTCACAGGGACACCAGCCGCCATTAAGGCGAGGGAGCCCACGCACACCGATGCCATCGAGCTAGATCCATTGGATTCGGTGATTTCTGAAACCACGCGAACGGTATAGGGAAACTCTTCTTCGGTGGGAAGGGTCGCCGCCAAGCCGCGACGCGCCAAGCGACCGTGTCCAATTTCACGTCGACCGGTCGCACCAACACGACCTGCCTCACCCACTGAGTAGGGTGGGAAGTTGTAGTGCAGCATAAAGGGATCCCGTCGCTCCCCCTCAAGGGCGTCGATGATTTGGGCATCTCTCGACGATCCCAGAGTGACCGCACCGATGGCCTGAGTTTCACCGCGAGTAAAGAGTGCGGATCCGTGGGCCTTGGTCAGCACATCCACCTCACAGGAGATTGCACGAACCGTGCGGTTATCACGACCGTCAATGCGCGCCTCTCCATTAATAATACGCTGGCGAACAATAGACTTTTCCAGCGACTTGAAGAGATCTTTCACGTCTTCAGGTGCGGGGCCGCCTTCAACCGCGAGCTTTTCAATAACCGCATCCCGGATTTCTCCCACGCGATCATAGCGCGCGGCCTTCTCTGTAATTCGGTAGGCTTCGCCCAGCGCCCCTTTTGCTTCAGCCTCTACAGCCGCCTTTAACTCTTCGTTAACCGGCGCTGCTGACCACTCCCAGCGAGGGTTGCCGGCCTCTTCAACCAGCTCGTTAATCGCCTTGATAACCGTCTGCATTTCCTGATGCGCAAACAGCACGGCACCCAGCATTTGATCTTCGGTCAGCTCCTGAGCCTCTGACTCCACCATCAAAACGGCGTCTGCGGTGCCGGCAACAACCATATCCAGCTTGCTTTCCTTCAACGCGCTGTAACTGGGGTTGAGGACATAACCCTGCGACTCGTTGAAACCTACGCGAGCACCACCAATAGGGCCATTGAACGGACAGCCCGAGATGGCAAGTGCGGCTGAGGTACCAATCATCGCCGGGATATCCGGATCAGTGTCTTTATCCGCCGACATGACGGTACACATCACCTGCACCTCATTCATGAACCCATCGGGGAAAAGAGGACGAATCGGACGATCAATCAAGCGGGACGTCAACGTCTCTTTTTCACTGGGTCGCGCCTCTCGTTTGAAAAATCCGCCAGGGATTTTGCCGACCGAGTAGGTTTTTTCGATGTAATGAACGGAAAGGGGGAAGAAATCCTGACCGGCCTTGGCCGATCGATTTGCAACAACAGTACATAAAACGCTGGTGTTCCCCATTGAAACCATCACCGCACCACTTGCCTGGCGCGCGATCCGGCCTGTCTCCAGAGTGATCTCGTGGTCACCGTACTGGAATGTTTTTCTAACTACACTCACTGACTTTCTCCAATAAATGAAACGGCCGGCAAAAGCCGGCCAAAAATAAGGTCGTTACCGACGGAGACCCAAACGCTTAATCAAATCTGCATAGCGCCCGGTGTCTTTGCCTTTGAGGTAATCCAGCAGTTTTCTGCGCTGGTTGACCATACGAATCAGGCCTCGCCGGGAATGATGATCCTGAGCGTGAGCCTTGAAATGCGATTGCAATTGCTCGATGTTTGCTGTCAGCAGGGCAACCTGAACCTCCGGCGAACCGGTGTCTCCCTCTGACTGTTGGTAATCTTTTACGATCTGAGCTTTAGTGGCTGCATCAAGTGCCATTGTTACGTTCTCCAACCTGCTTGTTGAGTCGGGCGCTGTCCGTGCAGGTTTACAGACAGGTCCGGTTTGCTGGGGACTCGCTCTCTGCGGCTAGTAATTGACTAACCGCCTGGGCGCTACACGACCGTCCTCAAGCATTTCACCAATGCCAAGGAAGGTGTCACCCCCCGAGTAGACGCGCACCATACCATCTCGCGGGCCGTTTGGCACTAACACGGGCTGGCCCTGTTTCAGGTAAAAACTCGCAGATTCCCCCAAATCCACGCGGTTTAATGCCATCAGAGGGGTATCCATAGGCACCAGTAGGCGGTCAAGGGCCTGCTCCCCCGCCTCAGCTACCACCTGGAGCTGCTCGAGAGTCAAGACGCCAGCCAGCGTGTAAGGACCCGCCTCGGTTCGTCTGAGAACACTGATATGGGCAGGGACACTCAGCAACTCACCCAGGCTCTCGGCAAGACTACGGATGTAAGTCCCTTTGCTACAGCGAATAGAGACATCGACTTCCGTCGTGGTGCCACCGCGATAGTCCAGAAGACTCAGTTCATGAATGATCACATCACGAGGTTTCCGCTCGACCTCGACACCCTGTCTGGCCAGTTTGTACAAGGGCTGGCCATCTCGTTTCAACGCCGAGTACATCGGCGGAAGCTGGGATATGGGGCCTCTGAGATTAGCTAATGTCGCTTTCACTTGGTCGCGAGTCAGGTGGGATGCATCCCCGCGCGCCACCTCCTGCCCCTCGGCGTCGAGAGTATCGGTGCCTATGCCCAGGGAGATGGTTGCGTCGTAGCCCTTGTCTGCATCAAGCACGTACTGAGAAAACTTGGTTGCCTCGCCCAAACAAATGGGAAGCACACCGGTAGCCAGAGGATCGAGACTTCCAGTGTGACCCGCCTTTGCCGCCTTGAACAATCGCTTGGCCTGCTGTAGCGCGCCATTCGAGGTCATGCCCGCGGGTTTATCGAGAATGAGAATGCCACTGACAGCGCGGCCTTTCCTGCGCCGTGCCATGAATCAGTCTCGCTCGGTGCGACTCGTTAAATCGGCTGGAGATGGGTCATCGGACTGATTAAACAAAGATTCGTCTGCAGACTTAACGCTTTTTAACAGCGCCTCCATGTCTCGCCCGCGACCCACACTTTCATCAAAACGGAAATGCAACTTGGGAACGGTTCGCATGGTCGACCCTCGGGCTATCTCGGATCGGATAAACCCGGCGGCCCGGTTGAGGACCTCGGCGCTCTTGGCACCCTCAGCCTTGTCATCAACCCCAAGCTGGGTGAAGAACACTTTCGCATGGGCGAGATCACGACTGACATCGACACCCGTTATGCTGACAAGCTTCAAGCGAGGGTCTCTCAACTCGAGCTGAACGAGTCTTGCCACCTCCTGCTGTAGGTGATCCCCGACCCGCTCGGTACGACTATAGTCTTTGACCATAATGACTAGAGGCTTCGGGCAATTTCATTGACTTCATAGACTTCGATGAGATCGCCCACTTTGACGTCGTTATAGTTCTTCACCCCGATCCCGCACTCGGTGCCATTTCTGACCTCATTTGCGTCATCTTTGAAGCGCCGGAGAGACTCTAGCTCGCCCTCGTAGATAACCACATTGTCTCTGAGTACCCGGATCGGCTTGGCGCGGAAAACGGTTCCCTCGGTAACCATACAGCCAGCAATGAGGCCAAATTTTGGCGATCGGAACACATCCCGCACCTCGGCGATGCCAACAATTTCTTCCCGAAGCTCTGGGGATAGCATGCCACTCAATGCAGCCTTGACGTCATCGATGAGATCGTAAATAACGTTGTAATACCGTACTTCAACGGCTTCCTGCTCGGCCAGACGACGGGCCCCCGAATCCGCGCGAACATTGAAGCCAATAATGATAGCCTCGGATGTCATGGCGAGGGTCACGTCCGATTCGGTCAGTCCACCCACACCGCCGGACACCACATTCACTTTCACCTCATCGTTACCAAGGTCGGCGAGTGATCCCTGAAGGGCTTCCAGTGATCCCCGAACGTCTGCCTTGATGACCAGATTGAGAACCTTTCGGTCCCCTGCAGTCATTGACTCAAACATATTGTCAAGCTTGGCCGCTTGCTGACGTGCCAGCCGGCTCGTTCGCAGTTTTTCAGCCCGGAAGTCGGCAATTTCCCGAGCGCGTTTTTCGCTCTCGACGACAACAAAAGAATCACCGGCATCAGGCGTTCCGTCGAGACCGAGAATCTCCACCGGAATACTTGGACCAGCAGTACTTATTTGCTCGCCATTTTCGTCCAGCATGGCACGAACGCGACCATACTGGAGACCGGCCAGGACAATATCTCCCTGATTCAAGGTACCTTGCTGGATAAGAAGCGATGCTACTGATCCGCGTCCCTTATCAAGACGGGATTCGATAACGATCCCTTGAGCGGGTACGTCGGCAGGAGCCTGCAGCTCAAGAAGCTCGGCCTGCAACAGGAGAGCATCCAGCAGCTCATCGATTCCATCGCCGGTGTGGGCCGAAACCGGAATGAACTGGGTATCCCCACCCCAATCCTCGGGGATGACCTCTTTGGCCGCCAGCTCGTTTTTCACACGATCAGGATCAGCCGCTTCCTTATCAATCTTATTAACCGCAACCACCAGCGGCACCTCCGCGGCCCGCGCATGCTGAATCGCTTCCTCAGTTTGTGGCATCACGCCATCATCAGCTGCCACAACAAGAATAACGATATCAGTGGACTTAGCACCCCTTGCACGCATCGAGGTAAAGGCCGCGTGACCGGGTGTGTCGAGGAAGGTAATCATGCCGCGATCAGTTTCAACGTGATACGCGCCAATGTGCTGGGTAATACCCCCAGCCTCACCGCTGGCCACTCGCGATTTCCTGATGTAATCAAGCAATGACGTCTTACCATGATCAACGTGGCCCATCACGGTCACGACTGGAGAGCGAGACTCAGGCGTGCCCTCCTTTTCGGCCATGGTTTCTTCAAGCTGCTCCTCAATCTCGTCACCGCTTACCAGTTTGACTCGGTGACCCAACTCCTCTACAACCAACGACGCGGTATCCTGATCGATCATCTGATTAATCGTCGCCATGACGCCGAGCTTCATCAGCTCCTTGATTACCACGCCTGCCTTCACCGCCATCTGCTGGGAAAGCTCACCCACAGAAATATTTTCCGGCAAGTTCACGTCATAAATAATTTTCTCGGTTGGCTGCTCGAAGCCGTGCTTGGTGTGTTCTTCATGGGCCTTTTTGCGTTTACCACCACGCCGCCGCACAACACCAGCCTCCGCCGCTTCAATATCTGTGAGTGACAGATTGTGGCCGCGCTGCTTGCCTCGAGCTCCTGCGAGAGAACCCCGTTCGAGTCGCGCGCGCCCAGGCTTTCGCTTGTCCGCATCATCACGCCCCGTCCGAGCCGCAGGTGCTTCATGCAGTCGCTTGGGCTTTCGGTCTTGATCTGCCGCACCTGGTGCCGCGCGACGATCAGCAGCTCGCGCCTTTTGTTCCTCTATCTGGCGCGCCTCTTCCAGCTTTCGTGCCTCCACCGCAGCATCAAGCTCGCGCTGACGGTTTTCTTCCTCAGCCTTGCGACGCGCGGCAGCACGTTGACGCAGCACCTCCGGGTCATTGGTATCGATTTCTTCGTCAACCTCAACGAAGTTATCAACACCAGCATCGGCAACACCGGCCGTACTCGGTTCATTACCACCTACCGCAGGCACCTCAGCGGTCTCAACTGCAAACTCCTCAATCCGCGGCTCCGCAGAGGCCTCCTCGATTTCCTCCCGCTTCACATATGTGCGCTTCTTCCGTACCTCAACATTAACCGTACGCTTCCCTGCACTGCCGCTACCGGTCTTGAGTGTGCTGACCTGCTTGCGCTTGAGAGTGATTTTTTTGGGTGCAGCGGTGCTCTCTCCATGGCTTCTCTTCAAGGAAGCAAGCAGGGTCTGCTTATCCTCCTCTGACACCACCTCGTCAGCTGCAGCATGGGGCAACCCTGCATCTTTCATCTGCGACAACAACCGGTCGACGGATGCTCCCACCGTCTTCGCTAGCTGTTCTACTGTCTGCGCCATGTGTTACTCCTGGTCCGTCAAGCGTTGCGTGGTTAGATTGCGCCTGACTCGACTCAGGCGCTTTCCTCTTCCGCAAACCACGGGGCTCGCGCTGTCATTATAAGCTCTGCGGCACGCTCTTCAGTCATGCCCTCGATATCAAGAATGTCATCAACACCCTGCTCGGCAAGATCCTCCATGGTCACGATGCTTCGGCTCGCCAAAATAAACGCAAGATGACGCTCCATGCCTTCCATGGTCAAAAGATCCTCCGCCGGCTCGACGTCAAGCTCCTCCTCTGACGCAATTGCCAAGGTCAGCAGGGCATCCTTTGCACGGGCTCGAAGCTCTTCTGAAATCTCCTCATCGAACCCTTCAATACCCATCATCTCCTCAAGAGGTACGTAGGCAACTTCCTCAAGGGTCGTGAAACCTTCCTCTACCAGCACGACGGCAACATCCTCATCCACGTCCAGAGCGTTCATGAACGTCTCAACCACCTGAACTGCTTCCGCCTCCTGCTTATCTGCAGCCTCATCAACGCTCATGACGTTAATAGTCCAGCCGGTCAGATCCGAGGCCAGCCTGACATTTTGACCCCCACGCCCAATCGCCTGTGCAAGATTGTCCTCGGCAACCGCCACTTCCATGGTGTTGCTATCCTCATCAACAACAATCGACTCAACCTCAGCAGGTGACATCGCATTGATCACCAACTGCGCGGGGTTGTCGTCCCACAGAATGATATCAACGCGCTCGTTGTCGAGCTCATTAGAGACCGCTTGCACGCGAGAACCCCGCATACCGACACAAGCACCCACTGGGTCTATACGTTGGTCGCCAGTCTTGACGGCAATTTTGGCGCGAGAGCCGGGGTCTCTTGAGGCCGCTCTTATCTGGATGACACCCTCTGAGATCTCGGGAACCTCGATTTTGAAAAGCTCGATCAACATCTCGCGACTCGCTCGAGACAGGATCAGTTGGGGACCGCGAGATTCGGTGTTGATCTCGCTCAAGATCGCGCGAACACGATCGTTGATACGAAAGGTCTCTCTCCCAACGAGTTCACCTCTTGGTAGCAGCCCTTCTGCGTTGTTTCCCAAGTCCACGATAATGTTGTCCCGGGTAACTTTCTTTACAATACCTGCCAGTAACTCGCCCACCCGGTTTCGGTAAAGATCAACGATTTGCGCCCGCTCAGCGTCCCGCACCCGCTGCACAATAACCTGTTTGGCCGTCTGGGCAGCGATACGCCCAAAATCCACATTCTCAATCACTTCTACATGAACGTCGCCGGGCTTCAGGTTGGCATCGACTTCGATCGCTTCTTCAGTCGTAAATTGGGTGCCAAGCAAGGCGAGCTCAGAGTCAGGCACCACCAGCCAGCGACGATGAGTGACATAATCACCGCTCTCCCTGTCGATAGTTACTTCGATGTCCGCTTCCTCGTCGTAGCGCTTCTTGGCCGCTGTTGCGAGAGCGAGCTCGATCGCCTCGAAAATAATGTCTTCCGAGACACCCTTCTCGTTGGATACCGCCTCTGCCACCATCAAAATTTCTTTGTTCATGTTCTCTCTCTCAGCATCATCTTCGATACCACTGGAAGGTCGTTGTCTTTCAATAGCCTAATTTCAAGACTCCGACCCTGTCCGGCCTTCCTGACTGGGTTGGCCCTGTTTACCGCCTTTGCTGTCCAGCCTTGGCTGAACCCTTGCCTTATCGATCTGCTTCATGGGTAACAAGAAATCATGATCATCGATACGAACCACAACATCATCTCCCTCGAGTCCCATCAGCCAACCTCGAAAACGACGCCTTCCCTCAAAGGGAAATCTAAGCCGTACTTCTATTGGCTCACCCACATACAACGTATATTGATCGGGCGCGAACAACAGCCGATCAATACCCGGAGATGACACCTCGAGGGTGTACTCTCCCTGAATGGGGTCTTCCACATCCAACACCGACGCCAGGTGCCGACTGACTGTTGCGCAGTCGTCAACAGTGACCCCGTTATCACCCTCGATATAAATCCGAAGGGTGGGCCGCCGGTTCGGGGATATTAATTCCAGTCCCCACAACTGAAAGCCCAACGACACCACTGTGGGCTCAAGCAGGGCTGACAATGTGGACTCCTTCCCCGCCATCAATTCACTCCATTCTCACCATTCAACCCGCATTTTTCGCGGATACGAAAAAGCCCCAATAAGGGGCTTTAACGATGATGTCAGCTCGAGCAAAAGCCGACATCGATTTGGTAGCGGGGGCCGGATTTGAACCGACGACCTTCGGGTTATGAGCCCGACGAGCTACCAGGCTGCTCCACCCCGCATCAAAACCTGTGTGACTGCCCCCTTAGCGCCACAGCACCTGAGTGCTTTATCGCTGGCGGCCACGTTGACTAAGCGCAAGCACCCAATCAGAGGCGCTGAAGTATAGGGATGGGCTTCCACGGCGTCAACTCAATACGTTGAGCCCATTTAGGCTGTTTTTCGTTCGCTCTTAAAAACTCGGCGAAAGCCTCTCAGACCCCTTTTTGGGTTTGCACACAATATTCGGTGGATCAATAAAAAAGGCCCCATAGGGCCTTTTTGGATTTAGTGTTTAAATTTGGTGCGGAAGGCGGGACTTGAACCCGCACAGCCATAGGCCACTACCCCCTCAAGATAGCGTGTCTACCAATTCCACCACTTCCGCAAATTCTATTTAGCCCTCCGGTATTTCACCGACGGTGTCGACGGCTTCCACGGACGGCACATCTTCCAGGGTGTCAAATGACACTGCGGGGATGTCACCCTCCGGCAATTCCGATTCTACCGGTATTTCCAATGCCGGTGAATCCACCTCCGCTGAAACGGGCAACTCAAAACCAAGATCTTCCTCGCCCGCTGTACGGCTGTCAGCAATGATCGCCAGACCAAAACTGGTTGCAAAAAAAGCGGCCGCAAGCCAAGCGGTTCCGCGGGTCAGCACGTTGGCACTGCCGACACTACCAAATAATGTTTGGGAGCCACCCGCTCCAAAAGATGCCCCGATGTCCGCGCCCTTACCCTGCTGCATCATAATCAAGCCGATAATCGACAGCGCAATGAGCAGGTGCACGACTAAGATAATCTGTTCCACGTTTTACTGACTCCCGGCATTCGCTGCCTGTGCAATTTTCCAGAAGCTTTCAGCTTCTAGAGACGCTCCTCCAACGAGGGCTCCATCTATATTCTCGCAAACGAATAACTCGCCAGCATTCTCTGGCTTCACGCTTCCGCCGTATATCACCCGAATCCCGAATGATTCACTACCGTACACTTGGTTCAGACAGGCACGAATGACGCCGTGCATACCATCTGCCTGCTCAGCCGTCGCGGTCACCCCGGTGCCAATAGCCCATACCGGCTCGTAAGCTACCACCAGCGGCTCAGGCGAGACACCCGCTATGGAGGCTTTCAACTGCTCCGCTACCACCTCCTCGTGTCGCCCCTGATCTCGGTCGACCAGGGTTTCGCCGACACAGACCACTGGACAAAGCCCGGCGGACATAACTGCCATCGCTTTCTCAGCGACTGCACGGCTGGACTCTCCGTGATAGGCCCGTCGTTCTGAGTGGCCCACGATAGCCCATTGGCACCCGAGCTCCCGGAGCATTTCCGCGGATACCTCTCCGGTATAAGCACCTGCCACATGGGCCGATGCGTCCTGCGCACCAAGTTCAACCGCCATGGCCGACTTGACTGCCTGCAGATAGGGCCCGGGCGGACAAATTACCGTCTCAACATTGGTCAGGGCAGGTAAGTGCTGCCACTTTTCTGCAAACACCTGCACGGCCTCCAATGAGGCGTTCATCTTCCAGTTGGCGATGACCAAACCCTTCATCAGGAAACCGATCCGAGCCGAAACAGGCGCGCGAGCATAGCGAAAGGGAAATGGGACCGCAAGGCCGAATTACCGGTCAAGCCTTAGGCACTGCAACGAATCGCATCGGCCACGCGTTCCGCCAACTCTTTAATCTCGCACTCGTCCTCGCCCTCAACCATGACACGAACCACCGGCTCAGTACCCGAGGGGCGCAGCAACAGTCGACCTCTTCCCTCCAGGGCTGCCTCCACCTCACGACACACCGCACCAACAGGTGTATCGCTTTGCTCCCCCCAACCGGACGGCGGGGTCGGCACATTAATCATGATTTGCGGGAGGGATTTCATTCCCAAACGCAGCTCCGACAAAGACTTACCGCTGGCCACAACAGCGGACAAAACCTGAAGCGCCGCGACGATACCGTCTCCGGTCGTAGCAACATCGCTGCAAATAATGTGGCCCGATGATTCCCCGCCGAGTCGCCACCCGTTGGCATGCATCAGCTCCTTGACGTAACGGTCACCTACCTTCGCCCGCTGAAGCTGTAAGCCCTGCTCCGCGAGAGCCAACTCCAGGCCCATATTGCTCATTTGAGTACCAACCACTCCCGGATCGGACCGACCTGTCGCCACCCGATGCATGGCGAGTACGTAGAGTAATTCATCACCGTCTACAAGCGTCCCTTGGGCATCGACCATCAGTACACGGTCACCATCACCATCGAATGCAATGCCCACATCGGCCTTCTTCTCAACCACCTGTGCCTGCAATAACTCGGTGGCTGTTGAACCAACGCCGTCGTTGATGTTGAAGCCATCCGGTGCCGCACCGATAACATCAACCTGCGCACCCAGTTCGGTGAAAACCTGAGGGGCAATGTGATAGGTCGCACCATGCGCACAGTCAATCACTAGTTTGAGTCCTCTGAGGCTTCGACCTTCGGGAAAGGTCGCCTTGCAGTATTCGATATAACGACCTGCCGCATCAACAATCCGAGTGGCCTTTCCTAACGCAGCAGACTCCACGGTAGTCATCTCCTCGTCGATCATGGCCTCAATCGCTAGCTCAATTTCATCCGACAGCTTGGACCCCTGATCACAAAAAAACTTGATGCCGTTGTCAAAAAATGGATTGTGGGATGCGCTAATAACAATGCCCGCAGCAGCGTTTTGGTTACGGGTCATCAAGGCAATAGCGGGTGTCGGCATGGGACCCAGCAGTTTGACATCAACGCCCGCGGCGACGAGACCTGCCTCCAAGGCGGACTCAAACATGTAGCCGGAAACACGGGTGTCCTTCCCTATCAGCACGGTGGCCTTACCCTGCCACTCACGACTAAATACACGACCGCACGCCCAACCCAGCTTGAGCACGAAATCCGGTGTAATGGGTGTCTCGCCGACGCGTCCACGAATTCCATCGGTCCCGAAGTAACGCTTGGCCATTAGAGCTCTCTTTCCATTGCTGCCACCATCGCCATTGCGTCGGCGGTCTCTTTCACATCATGAGCCCTGATAATACGGGCTCCCTTTGCCGCCGCCAGTGTGGCGAGGGCTAGGCTTGCGGGCAAGCGCTCATCAAGGTTTCTGTGAATTTCTGCTGCAATCATTGACTTTCTGGATAAGCCCGCCAGCACGGGTCTGCCAATCGAGACAATATCCTCAAGATGAGCAAGCAAGGCATAGTTGTGGGCTGCGGTCTTGCCGAACCCGAAACCGGGATCGAGAAGAATTAGGTGCTCAGCGATACCAGCCTTTACGCAATCTGCGAGGCGATCGCGTAAAAAGACACGAACCTCGGCCACAACATCTTGGTATTGCGGATTATTTTGCATCGTCGTGGGCTCATCTGACATATGCATCAGACAGACCGGTAATCCTGTATCCCGGGCTGCAACCAGCGCACCCTCTCGGCGGAGGGCCCTGACATCGTTAATCAGACCGGCTCCCGCAACAACTGCCTCGCGCATCACAGAGGCCGTGCTGGAATCGACAGACACAATGGTATCGAAGCGTTGGCTAATGGCCTCGATGACGGGAATCACACGATCAAGCTCCTCGGCTTCAGAGACTGGAGCGGCCCCCGGTCGGGTTGACTCCCCACCGACGTCTAGGATCGAGGCACCTGTAGCGGTCATGGCTTCAGCCTGACCTAAAACGCGATCTAGAGACACCTTTCCGCGTTCAAAGAAAACCCCTCCATCCGAGAAAGAATCGGGGGTCACATTGAGTATCCCCATCACTTTTGGGGAGGAGAGGTCCAGAGTTTTACCGGCGCAGTCGATACTGCCGCACACCTCGGTATCGGACCTCATAAAGAGATGACTTAGTGCTCGCTAGCGGGCCCACCGATCGGGCCTGACGACTCTCCCTGCTCTACCGAGCTATCTCCACCGGGGGCTTTACCCGATCCGGAATCGCTCCACCCTGACGGTGGGCGTGGCGAGGATCCAGCCATGATATCGTTAATCTGTTCTGAATCGATGGTTTCGTATTGCATCAGTGCCTCTGCCATCACGTCCAGCTTGTCTCGATTATCGTCAAGTAGCTGGCGCGCTTTTGCGTAACACTCATCAATGATGTGGCGAACTTCCTTGTCGATGGCCAGAGCGGTCTCATCGGACATCGCTTTCGATGGCTGGGCAGCACTGCGACCGAGAAACACTTCCTCACCGCCTTCGTCGTACATCAGGGGCCCTAACGCTTCCGATAAACCCCACTTGGTTACCATGTTGCGAGCGATTTCCGTGGCGCGCTGAATATCATTAGACGCGCCGGTGGTGATGCCATCGGCACCCAGCGTCATCTCCTCGGCTACCCGACCGCCAAACAGACTGGTGATCTGACTGACAATGTGCCGTCGGCTGTGGCTGTAACGATCCTCCTCGGGGAGAAACATCGTCACACCTAGCGCGCGTCCCCTGGGAATAATCGAGACCTTGTAGACCGGATCGTGCTCGGGCATCAGGCGTCCAACAATCGCGTGGCCAGCCTCATGGTAAGCGGTGTTCAGCTTTTCCTTCTCCGACATCACCATTGAACGGCGCTCGGCGCCCATCATGATTTTGTCCTTGGCCAGCTCGAACTGCTGCATCCCGACCATGCGCACCCCTGCACGGGCTGCAAACAGCGCGGCCTCATTAACGAGATTCGCCAAGTCCGCTCCAGAGAATCCGGGAGTACCCCGGGCAATTTTCGAGGGCTCCACGTCCTCGGCCAAAGGCACTTTACGCATGTGGACCTTGAGGATTTGCTCGCGACCGCGGATGTCAGGAAGACCAACCACAACCTGACGGTCGAAGCGGCCCGGACGCAACAAGGCGGGGTCGAGCACGTCAGGACGGTTGGTTGCCGCAATCACAATCACACCATCGTTTAGCTCAAAACCGTCCATTTCCACAAGAAGTTGATTGAGGGTCTGCTCACGTTCGTCGTGGCCACCACCGAGTCCCGCACCACGGTGTCTGCCCACCGCGTCAATCTCATCAATAAAAATAATGCAGGGGGACTGCTTCTTTGCTTGCTCGAACATGTCGCGTACGCGAGACGCACCTACGCCCACAAACATCTCGACAAAGTCAGAGCCCGAAATAGAGAAGAAAGGCACTTTGGCTTCACCTGCAATCGCTTTCGCGAGCAGCGTCTTACCGGTACCGGGTTGACCGACCATCAAGACACCGCGAGGTATTCTGCCGCCCAGTTTCTGGAACCGACTCGGATCTCGGAGAAACTCAACCAGCTCCTGGACATCTTCCTTGGCCTCGTCAACGCCCGCAACGTCGGCGAAGGTTGTTGTGATCTGATCCTCACCCAAGAGTTTGGCCTTACTCTTACCAAAGCTCATGGGGCCACCGCGGCCGCCCGCACCCCCTTGCATTTGGCGCATAAAAAACATGAAGACCGCGATGATGATAAGAATCGGGAAACTGGCGACTAACAGCTGGGTCCAAACGCTTTGCTGCTCGGGCTTGCGGCCCTCGACCTCAACCTTGTGACTGAGTAAGTCATCCATCAATTTGGGGTCTTCGACCATGGGACGGATGGTCTCGAAGGTAGATCCATCGTAGCGCTCAGCGGTGATGGTCAACCCATCAACGACTACTTTGCGAACACGATCATCATTCACTTCTTCGACAAAGTCGGAATATCCAACCTGCTGCGTCGCGCCCTGCATGTTGAAGTTGTTAAAGACCGATAACAACACCGCCGCGATTACTAACCACAGCAGCAAATTTTTCGCCATATTGTTCACATCGAGATCCTTAAGGACAGCAGCGGCCGGCTGCACGGCTTGTCAGTATAGAGGGTTTACGTGATGCCTCCAGCCACGGATTTCAAGGGCGGCCCATCAATTTATACGTCTCTAAGCGCCAAAATGGCGTAAATTCATCGTAATTCGCCCTTAAAGCCGGTTGCCACCAAATATACCTCACGAGATCGGGGTCGGGAGGCCTCAGGTTTACGGGTCAACACCTTGCTAAAAAGCCCCCTGCAATCAGCCATTAGCGGCTCAAATCCCTCACCGTGGAAAACCTTCGCCAGAAACGCGCCTCCCTCGGGTAATACCCGGCAGGCTAGATCGAGGGCCAGCTCAACCAAATACATCGCGCGCGGCTGATCGACTGCATTGAGTCCACTCATATTTGGCGCCATGTCGGACATGACCACATCTACGTCGTCCGATCCGATGGTTGCCAACAGATGATCAAAGACAGCCTCCTCGGTGAAGTCACCCTGAATGAACTCCACCCCGCCCAAGCTATCCATGGGCAAGATATCGGTCGCGACGACGCGCCCCTTTGCGCCGACAAGATCTGCTGCGATTTGAGACCAGCCACCGGGCGCGGCACCCAGATCGAGTACCGTCATGCCAGGCCTGATCAGTCTGTCTCTGTCGTTAATTTCGAGCAATTTGTAGCAGGCACGAGACCGATAGCCATCTTTCTGTGCCCGCTGCACGTAGGGGTCTTCTCGATGCTCTTTTAGCCACGCGCGGCTGGAAGAACGTTTTTTCGGCATTGACGGCGACTCAAGTAAAAAGCTCAAGTAAACTACGATATCAAGTTTACCGATTACCCGTATAGCGACGACACAAACCACAATGCCCACTACCCCAAAAGCAACCACCCTGAAAAACAGCGAGCTCAAACAGTATAGAGCCATCGCCCACAGGCTTAACCCTGTTGTCATGATTGGCGGTCAAGGGGTGAGTGACGGCGTGCTTGCGGAACTCGACCGTGCGCTAAAGGACCACGAGCTCATCAAACTGAAAATTGCGGTGGGTGACAGAGATCTGCGCAACACTCTAATCGTCGAACTTTGCGATCGCTCGGGGGCGACTCTCGTCCAGCGCATTGGCAATACCGCTACGCTGCTTCGACGAAGTCCATCCCCTGATCCTAGAAAATCGAACCTGCTAAGAAGCCTGTAGACCCCGTGGCACAAGTTCTTGAATTTCCTAGCCAGGAGACCCGCGCATTCGCCTTTCTCGAGCGAGAACTGCGGTCTCTGTTAGCCCAAAAGGGTGCCGATGAGGCCCTCATCCAATACGCTATCGATGCACTAACCTCCGTCTATCGAGAGATGACCGAGGCAGAAAATTTTTCTTTTCGAGTGGATCTGCCAGCCTCACTCTCTACTCCAGAAATCAAAAAGCTCGACCAACAAATCACCGCGGGCATTGACGACTTGCGCGCACACCACCATACGCTGGCGCTCAAGCTGGCAGCACGATTAGTCCTGACGGAAATGAAACTGTTTCAGCACGAGCGGGTAGATTCGCAATCGCCGGACAGCTAAAGAATTGTCTCAACCACTTTGAAGGTTATCAGGGCGAGAAGATAAGCGGCAACGAGATAGGTCGCCAGCATCCGTAAGGCCAGCGAGAGCGATCCCTCTTTGGACAGGATAGCCACGGTTGAGACGCACTGCAGCGCGATAGCGAAAAAAACTAACAGGGCGATACCCGAGCCCAAGGGCAAACCACTCGCCTGAATCTGCTCTACAAGCGGCAGTATATTTTCCTCGGCCCCTTCGATACCAAAAATGGTGCCCAAGGTGCCAACGAAGACTTCTCGAGCAAGAAAACTCGCAAGAATGGCAACCCCATAGCGCCAGTCAAGACCGATAGGCTCGAACAGCGGCTGAATCCAACGGCCCAGCATACCGAGCCAAGAGGAGCCGAGATCACTGCCTCCATTGGGAAAATAACCGAGAACCCAAACCACCACGGTGACGGCCAGAATGACCTTGCCGGCCTTGGTAACGAAATGGCTGCTGCGATTAATCGCCATGCGCAAAATCGGGCGAACACTGGGTAGACGGTAAGGCGGTAGCTCCAAGACAAAAGGTAGCTCGCTCCGAGCTGCTTTGGAAAATCGGCTGACAATCCCGGTAATGGCCAACGCAGCAAACATGCCAAAGAAATAAATCAAGAAAAGTGCCAGTCCCTGCCACCCCACCAGTCCAAAAAGAGCCGTTTCGTTGGGAATGAATACAGCAATCAACAGGGCATACACAGGCAATCGTGCGGAGCATGGCATAAGAGGAATCGCCAGATAGGTCATAACTCGTTGCCAGGGTGAATCGACTGCTCGGGCTGCATAGATCGCGGGAATCGCGCAGGCGACACCCGAGAGCATCGGGATAAAGCTTTTTCCCGTGAGTCCAAAAGCTTTAAGTGGCCGGTGACAGATAAGCGCCGCCCGGGCCAGATAACCAGAGTCCTCCAAAATGCCAATGATTAAAGTCAGCACAAAAATCTGGGGCACAAAAACGAGAAAAGCCCCGATACCTCCAAAGAGTGCATCAGCAACAAAATCCGCAATCAGCTGATTCTCGATAAGGGGAACTAGCGCAGCACCTGTAGCCATCACCGCGCCCTCCACTGCATCCATGACCGGGGCTGACCAGGTAAAAATGGACTGAAAGAGCAGAAACATGATGCAGAAAAAAGCGAGTCCACCGACACCTGTGTTGAGAAAAAAGCTGTCGAGCCGCAGTTGGGATCGGACCAGCACATCGCCTCTTGGGCCAAACTCTTGTGCCAACTGGTGCGCAGTTCCCCGGAGCAAGGCATCGGGTGTTTCAGACCAGCGCGAAGAGACCGGCTCCTGAGTGATTAATCGCTGCCTTAAATGAGTCAATAGCTGATCAATGCCGATACCTTGACGGGCGGAAACCATTAAAACTGGAGCGCCAACAGCCTCAGAAAGACCGGCATGGTCGAGAGTGAGATCATTCGACTGCAAAACGTCCGCCATATTGCCCAGCACGGTGACGGCTTTACCCCGCTGCTGACATTCCCGAATGACCTGCAAAGTAAAATAAAGGCTCTTCTCAAGTCGCGTCGCATCGACAACACACAGCACATGACGAACGTCAGGGTCGGTGAGGGCCCGCTGGAAAAATTCCACCGCGACCGCCTCCTCGCCCGAAATAGGCTGAAGCGAGTAGGTGCCGGGGAAATCAACTAATTCGACGTCGGGCAATCCTGAGATCGGACCGGAAGCGACATCAACCGTTATGCCGGGAAAATTTGCCACCCGCTGATTGAGTCCGGTCAGACGATTAAACAGAGAGCTTTTACCCGAATTGGGACTGCCAATGAGCAGCACACGGTTCATACACTCGGGTCCTCAGCTGGTGCGACCAGAACGTGGCGAGCGATTTCACTATCCAGTGAGAACACCGTATTGCTCACCCTGTAGACCCGGGGTGCCCCGAAACCTGGCGTCAGCAGGCAGGTCACGGCCTCGCCCCGATGAAAGCCAAACTCCATCAGACGAACCCGGTAGGGTTCGGGTAGCGCGTCATCGTAGCCGGACACTGCGCAGGTTTCGCCCTTGGAAAGCGCCCACAGGGTTTTGGGTTGGCGCGCAGCATTCATGAGTGGGTCTCAGCCTGATAGACAGGCGCGGAGAGTAGCCGGAATGAGAATTGCTTTCAAATAGACCGAGGGGTTACTCGTGCCGAACGGCTTCAATCTCGTAGTGAATATCCCCTCCCGGGGCGTTGACCGTCACCTCATCGCCCTCGCTTTTACCCACCAAGGCGCGGGCAATCGGCGAGTTCACCGAGATAAGATTTTCCTTAACGTTGGCCTCGTCCTCGCCCACGATACGGTAGGTCACCTCGCTGTCATCCTCTACGTTAATCAAATCGACGGTAGTGCCAAAGATGACCTTGCCCGTGTGTGCAATCGACGTTACATCGATGACCTGAGCGTGAGATAGTTTATGCTCGATGTCTTTGATACGCCCCTCGGCAAAGCTCTGCTGCTCACGGGCCGCGTGGTACTCCGCGTTTTCCTTTAAATCACCGTGTTCCCGAGCTTCTGCGATAGCCTGGGTGATGCGAGGTCGGTCAACTTTTTTAAGCCGCTCCAGTTCCTCTCGCAGTGCTCGCTCTCCAGCGACAGTCATCGGCACGTTGTTCA
>Ga0255776_10001447_pt1 | contig 26866 bp, 19 predicted proteins | sample 071ome_19_FD_179974 | JGI IMG/M metagenome (GOLD analysis project Ga0255776, IMG submission 179974) | Coastal salt marsh microbial communities from the Groves Creek Marsh, Skidaway Island, Georgia - 071413AT metaG (version 2) | ecosystem: Environmental > Aquatic > Marine > Intertidal zone >... | reverse complement strand
AAAACACGTAGTAAATAGCAGTCTAAGAAAATCACTCGGGAGCCAACTCCACGCAAATGGCCCTGAATGGACTGAAAAGGACTCAGTTACAGCACACTGACAGCACAGTCAGAATTTGAAGTTCGATTTTTTGATAGGGGTCCCAACGCCCTATTCCAGCTCGATCCCTTTTTTTCGAGGAACGATCCGCGCTCCCCTTTGCAGCTTAAAAGAGAAACGACAAGAAAGATCCGAGAGCAAGAAAAATGACAGCGTAGTACCCCCCTACTGCGCTGTCATTTTTGCCCTTCTAACTTCTTGATTTCATGAAGAAAAAAATGGGCATTTTCTTAGTTTGTCGGTGGCCAATTTTGGGCTATCTCCGAATCCCTCGGAAGATTTCGAAAATAGGCGTTCCACTTCCGATAAACCGCTCTGAGTCGAAAAAAGAAAAATGCGCTTGTTGCCGCTAGGAGACTTGCCACGGCGGCGGCACCCCAATACAGAGTGGGATCACTCTCCTGCAAGTTGCTCCCCTTCGCCTCCCAATATCCAAAGATGCCGAACATTTGGATCGCGTAATAAGCAAGTCCAATTACCAACAAAGAGAGATTGGCGAGCAAGAGATACCAGCCCAGCCGTATATTTAGGAGAAGAAATAAGCCCGTCAGACCTACGATGCTGACATAAATAAGGTGCAGCAACAGATGCATCGTGGCCTGGGTACACCTTACGCCCTCGCTATAGCAATCGAAAGTCACAAAGATGGAGGTCATATAAAAGGACCAAAGAAGTATGGGGCACAAAAGGAGATTAAAGATGCCTACAGCTATTCGATAACCCTTCGGTGTAAGCCCTAACGGCAATTTCTCTGCAGTTTCAGTCATCTACCAACCCTTTTGCCAACTCCTCCATCGCCGAGGCCGCTCTGGCGATCTCCTGATTCACGTAGTTAAGCCGCTCGTTCTCGTCGAGTACTTGATTCATGCACTCGCCCAACGACGAGACAGCCCTCTCTAGCGAAGCGATGTAACCGCCCGCGAGTATCCTCAACTGCCGGACGGACTCCGTTGAGTCCTTGCCGCTGTGCCATGTGTCTCCGAGTCGCTCGGTTTCCTCGAGGAGCTCGTTGGTCTTATCGACGAGTGCGTCGTGATCGAAGGGTTCAGTCATAGGCAGATTACTAGAGGAGGGTCAAACCAATACTCTAACCGTCACAGGCACACCCTTTCGGCTTCGAGCAGTTGTAAGACTTATTGATACAGGAATTGCCGCATGCTTTGCCCTTCTTGCAAATCTTGCAGCATGCTACCGGCGCCTCTTCCTCCGCCAATCGCTTCCCCTTCCGCCAATCCCATGGGGCGACGAACTCCCCAGCCCATATTCCTCTTCTGGCTTCTCTTGCTTGATCCTCCTCTGATACGTATTTCTTAGAATATTTGCGATAAGCAAGACCCAAGCCTTCGTAGACAATTCTGGCGTTTAGGTTGTAGCCACTAACGTAGCAGTCAGCAATTAAGCGGCCATAGCGATCTGTCTGATCTCCTACGCATCTCACTTCTTTGGTGTACGTCCACTTCCTTACGGCTTCGGTAGCGTCATAGCCACAGGAGTAAGTGAGACCGTTTGCTTTACAAGTTTGGTCTTTCTCTGGTGTGTCTATTCCGTTAAGACGTACTTTGATTCCCGCGATAGAAAGCGTGTCGCCATCAACAACGATCGCAGTACCGGATACGTCTGCTCGTGCCTGAGAACACAAGAAAAAGATGACTAGAAGGAGGCCGCCGCGCTTTATAAAGGGGATTTTTGAGGATAAGACAGACGACGGAAGCTTAGATTGGATACTTGATACTAGAACCGACGGGCACGAAAATCGGGTCGCCATTAGCGCTACCAAAGTCACTTTAGCGAATCTCAAAAGAGGCCTCCTGCAAAGAAATACGGAACCCAAAAAAATTATTTTTCGCTCAACTCTCAGGCGAAAAGACAAACTCAAATTCTTTTATGTACTCGTAAAATCGGGCTTCTGTCGGAATTGGCAACGGGGAGGCTTTAAAAATCGCGTTTTCCGCTGATTCGTCGAGCCGTCCGTTGCCACTGCTGCGGCTCATCTCTACGGATGTGACATTGCCGTCCCGGTCCACCCGGATAGTAAAGGAAACGCTCATGCCATTGAAATCACCGCCGCGCGGGTTCCAATTGCTTCGCACCTGCTCCTGAATTGCCCAAGCGACCGCACCAAATGCTGAGACCGCGTCTTGTTCGTCCTGAAGTCGTTGGGCTTCATCAACTTCCGTAACAAGGCGTTCACCCTTCCTCCAGTCCCAGGGAGCAATGAATCTACCTTGCCAGATTCCTCGCTCGGCTTCGCGCGCTCTGGTCTCCTCCCAAACATATTCGGTGGAGAATTCGCGATATGCCAAAGCAAGTCCGTGAAGCACTAGCTGTTCGTTCAGACTGACTTTACCAACAAAACATTCCGCAAGTAGGCGCCCGGAACGGTCTGATGTATTGCCGATACAACTAATTTGCCGATTCAGTGTCCATTGTTGTAGAACCTCCCTTGCTTCCTGCCCACAGGGCCATAGCACTCCCGCCGCTTCGCACTCTTGCTCTCTTTCCGGCGCGTCGAGACCTTCTAATCGGATGCCAAATCCCTGAACTTTTAGGGAGTCGCCATCAACAACCTCAACGAGACCTGTTATTCTGAATTCGGCCCCGCTAGATATTGCTGCAAAAATAAACAACAGGACCCCTAGCAGAACCCTCTTGCACAAAGAGGGGTTCATTTACATTTCTCTAGATATTCAAAAGGCCATCACTGTCCAAAAGAGAATCGTCCTCAAACGCCGGCCCCGCATCCAAAACATCATTGACTTACACTCCAACAGGTCAATTCGACCGTGAAGGCCTTTGATTGATTCACGATTTCTACGGCATCAATTGGCAGTGCGTTTCGCTTAGATATAAACGGAATATCGTTGGCAGAGAGAAAAGATTGAATCACATTCGCCTTGACCGATAGCGCAACGTTTTGAAGAACCACGCCATCTTCCCCTGCTCGCGTAGCCGCGAGAGTGTTGATTCCGACCACGAGACCTGTCTTGTCAAATAATGGTCCGCCGCTGTTCCCATGTTGAACCGCTGCTGTGTGCTGAAGAAGCGTGACGTCATTTCTCACACCCATTAAGGCGCTGACGATTCCATTTGTTATCTTAGGAGCTGTACTGCCAACGTTCGGAAAACCGAATGCATAAACAGTCTCGCCAGCTTGAACTTCATCATCCGAAGACCGCAAAAACGCATGAGAAGAGAACTTTCTACACGACTTGAGTGCCGCTAGATCATGCTTTTTATCTCCAGCGATGAGCTCAATCCAATAGTAGTCATCCCTCGTTCTTATGCTTACCGCATCACACAATCGAGATCTGCTCGCACCCTGATCACCCTCGGATTCTTCGTCAATCGTCACGACATGCGCATTCGTGAGAATGTCGCCTGATTCGTTGATGACGAATCCGGTTCCGGAGCCAATTGGCTCTAGTTCGTCAGGATTGACGCTCGGGGGGTCACACTCGCGGTCTTTAGGCCCAGTCGTTTTACCTTCATTAGCTTCCTTTTCTGCGACCTCCTGCTCATCAACTGCCGCTGCTCTAGCTTCGGCCTCGCGCCGTTTACGCGCGACTTCAAAATTCACCAATAAAGTGGCCGCTTCTGGATCCCCACTCTCTGATGCTTTTTTAAGCCAGGAAAGGCCTTCTTCTTCATTTGCGTCAACACCTTTTCCATCCAAATAAAGTTTGCCGACTTCCCGGGCCGCACTCACATCCCCATGTATCGCTGCGGTTAAGAACCATCTGAAGGCCTCAATAGCGTCGTAGAAGGCTGAGCTCTCATCAAGAGTTAGTCGAGCGGCGGTTAACTGTGCGAACAAAGATCCTCCCTCAGCTAAACTTTTGACCTCCTCAAAAAGCTGGGGATCGATTAGGAGCATGCGATTTATCCATGCGAACGCAACTGATGGATCTTTAATTACGCCCTGCCCGAGGAAGTACATCTCACCGATGTAAAACTTAGCGAGGTTGTCTCCAGCATTGTCAGCCTTAACAAACCATTCGCGGGCTTCGTTGAATTCCTCAGCAGTGGTCGCAGATGCTCTCAATAAACCGCCGATTCTTGCTCTTGCTCGTACTTCGCCATTTTTTTCAGCTTCGCGGTACCATCGCAGAGCCTCTCGCGCTCCCTGGCCATGATACCCACCAATCTCATAAATCTTTGCAAGCTCAAACTGCGCCTTTGGATATCCTCGATCAGCGGCAGACTTAAAGAGCGGGAGTGCCTGTTCAATTGCTAATGGGCCTTCTCCCTCCAAATACCATTGGGCGAGATCAAACTGAGCCAAGACGATGCCTTTATTAGCAGCGGCCTGCACTCGTTCGACCACCTGCTCCATATTTGATTTTTCTCTCTCGACGGAAAGATCTGGATATGCGAGTAGGTAGGATGCGTAAGCCTTGCCGCGAAGAATTTCTGCATCGAGAAACTGTCTAAGCTCTTTTAGATCAGCGCTCAGATCATCGCGGATCTTTTCGAGCTCCCCATAGCTAACTAATGAGAGACCTTCGCGGGAGCCGATCTCGAACAATTTGAGCTTTGCGTGCGGATCACCTTGGCTAGCAGCACTTCGGTACCAAAAGACGCTTTGCTCAAGATCCTGAATGACCCCGAGGCCGCCCTCGTACGCCCAACCGAGGTTGTACTGGGAAATCCTATCACCATCGTTCGCCGCCCCCGTCCACAAGGTGACGGCGCTCGCATAATCCTTCTTAAACCAATGATCCACAGCTCGCTCGGTCACGGACTGGCCTAACACTGTGAGAGGCATGAGAATTGCAAGAATTGATGGAGCAAACAGTCTTAAAGCTGCTCGCCTATTCGCAATTAACCATTTTGTAAGAATCATTCCTAGTCCTCCCTCACGAGACGGAATCCTTGGAAGCGACTCCGCTGATCTATTCGATCGACAGTATCCCGGTAGGAAAGTCGGACATTTCGAGAATGAGATTTCCAAGAACCGCCTCGAACGACTCTTGCGCCACTTTCTTCCACCGAAGCGCACTGCTTCTCGGAACCATCAAAATCTTCACGATGCACTGAACAAGTCTTTTCCGCAACGTTTCCAGCGACATCGAACAAACCCCAGGCATTGGGCTGGAATGACCCTACTGGCGCGGTTTGACGGCCACTCCAATCGCTCTTGCAGTTAAGGCAGTTAGCCCGGTTCGACCCCGCGTTATTACCCCAGGGATAGATCTGAGACTCACCCGCCCTGGCTGCAAACTCCCACTCCGCCTCGGTAGGCAGCCTGAATGTCTTGCCGGTCTGCTCAGAAATCCACTCGACATAAGAGGCAATATCCAGATACGAAACATTTATTACAGGTCGATAATCCCTTCCCCAGCCCATATCGTCTGGAGAGTGACCGCCGAGCGCCTTTACGAAACGGTCGTACTCATGGAACGTTACTTCATGGATGCCAATCGAGAAATCGTCAACACAGATGTTGCTGAGTTTCTCGTCATCAGCGACATCCTCGTCATTTTCACGACCCCCGATATCAAAACATCCCCCGACGATGCGAACCGTTTGCGGTTCGACTGGCAATCGCTTCTCAAGGGCTGCTAGTTCACGACGCACATTTTCAACAAGATCTAAGACTAGATTTGCGTCGAACGCCGCTCTTGAGTCGAGAAGTTTTTCATAGAGCACCACGGCTTTCTCGAGCATATCGTATCGTTTAGGCAGACGATCCTCGCTACGCGCATCCTCGACCAAACCCTCTGCTTCCTCGCGCCACTCCTTAGCGTCTTCTTCGAGGACGATTAAATCCTCAACAATGTCGAGACTAATACCCTCGATTACATCGCTGCGTCCAACACGGTTGGCTACGGAGATTCCTTCTTCGGCGCTGCTAATTTTCTCGAGCAGATCGAGTACTTCCTCAAGCATCTCTAGTCGCTCATCTGAAATCAGCGTCGCCAACGCTTGATCAAACACACCCAGCGCTTTCCTAAATACAGACAGATGCGTGATATCTGATTGGATTTCTGCGACCGATGTAGAACACGAGGAAGCATGGTTATTCGTTCTCGCTACAACATCGACCTCGGCATAGTGTTTCCGAAGGCGGATCAATACCTTTGCCGCCTCATCCGCTGCGATATCAAGATCGTCTAATTTTTCAGAGGACTCGAGAGTGTTGAGATTCGTAATAAATGAGTCACAGAGACGAGCAGCCTCTGCCTCCATCGAAGAGATAAGCTCATCTGTTCTTGCACTAAGATAGGCTTTTAGCTCCGTAATTTCCTTGAAGCGTTTCTCCGCGACCTCCTCAAACTGATCATTTAACTGGCTTACTTGGTCACTTGATTCCAAAAACCACTCCATAAGCATCGAATAGTCGTCGGACTCACGATTCTGAAGCCGTTCTTCCGCGCTTGACCGGATCTTACTGATCCTTTCATCCAGGTCGGCTACCAATCCAGAGAGGAGCTCCTCGCTCTTCTCCTTAATTCGCTCTACGCTTATCGCGATGCGCGCTTCTGATCCGACAATGACCTGGCCAAGCCGCATGTCCAATTGACCATCTCGAATATCAAAATCAATGTGATCGAGTGCTTCGCCCCCCAGCACGATCACCCGACCCTCGAGTGCCGGATCGATCATTGAAAGGACTTTAGGAATCTCCAGGTGTTCTACCTTTACGAATCCAAGCTCCACCACGAATCGATCCATCATGATTCCATTCACAAGTTGGGGCACCTTGATACTGGGTGTATGCGAAAGAGCGTTGGCCATTTCGTTAGAAATCGTAGACCACGAAGCCAATGGCTTTATGACGACCGTTGCCTTTAGACCCTCTACTGAACCGGCCGAGCCAAACATACCCTCGGAGTTCCGCGCTACGCTAATCCCATCCCATTTAACGTCTGGGACGATCGGCTCACCTTGAGCAATCGCAGTTGTTTGCACTGAGCTCGGATATTTCTGGGCAAAAGCGTCAATTTCGTCGAGACACTCAGCAAGCCGGGGGAGATCGGATCTCGTGACGGGTGCTGACATCGCACGGGCGCAAGTTTTTTGAACATCCTCAAACTCTGCAGCCAATTGCTCAACTAAGGCGGACTCCTCAAGCGCTTTTATTTCAATTTCTCGAATCGATGCGATATCTAGACCAACCTCGGCAACTACGTCACTCGGAATGTTGGCGCATTCTTGGAGGTTGTCGAGCTCTCGACTTAGCCCAACTAATTTTTGGTAGACGGCGACTCTTTGCTCCGCACCGAGATCGGGCAATTCGAGTTCCGCTCGGCTCCGCTGTGCTGAATCCAACACTGCCTTCGCGCTACGGTCGCAAGTCTCAATTAAAATGGAAAGTGACTCAGTCAAACTTTCCTTCCGGAGCGGAACGCACTCCGACAAATTCGCAAGACATTCCCAGGCTTTTGAGTCACGATAAATTCGGCCAATTACGTCAACCCTTGTGAGAGCACTCTGATAGCACTGAATTCTTCCTGAGATTGAAACGTCTGAATTTCGCCCGCATGCAGAATCTGCCCTCAAGCGGTTGAGCTCGGTCTCGGCCTCGGTCTCAAGAGAGGCTAACTTGTTTACAATTTGATTGCCCTCGTACTTCAGCCTCTCGAGGCATAAGCGCGGGCCAAAACACCCGGTTGTTTGGAAGCTGCCCGCCACGGTCGAATTCGGATACTGCTTAATCAGACGCTCGAGTTCTGCAAGAATTCGCGAAATTACTTCAGCTCTTCTTGAGGGGTCTTGAATATTTTCGAGCTGGTCTCTTAAGCGGGATATGTCAACGATCTCTGCAAAGACCTCCTTATCTTCCTCTGCAAGCTTCTGGCCACACCTCTGTTGCGCATCCTGCACGCTTGCAATCAGGGAACTAAATGACCTTTTTTCACTTCCTTTTCCCTTAGCGTATTCCTCAAAGGCGGTGGTCTGGCCGAATTTGTTGGAAAGCTGCTCGTATTCTCCAATCGCCACGCTTAATGCATCTGCTCTTGCGCACGCATCAAAAAGTTGGATCGCGTCAGACAGCGAATTTCTTTTCCAAACTGCGAGGGCATCCGCACCCGCGCTTTCATCAGCAACGAAATTTCGAACTTTTATCAGAGTCACTCGATGGCCCAGAGAATTTAGATCTAGACCCACGCATGCATAATTTCGGGTCAGATCTTCAAATCTCGACACAAGATCTTCTAGCTCGGTTATGCCAGTCTTCGACACCTCTTCCCTCTCGAGGCGAGTCACATCCCTCTCCAAGTTACGAGAAGCCTCGAAAGCTGTCGTGGAGACCTGCTGGCGAAAATCAGCCAACTCTCTTTCCAGATCGAACTTGTTGACGCCTGTGACCGTCTGACCCGTGACCAGTTGCGCAACGACTTCTGTTCCTGAGTTTTGGTCAATGAACTTGGCTAAGTCGCTGCTCGCTCCCTCGAGTCTTTTAAGTTTTTCGCAGCTGGTCTCGATTTCTTGCGCTGCTCTCAACTCCTGAGCGATGTCTACTAAATCTTTGGCATTCGCGTTACTCGCGCCTACGATCAGGGCTGCGAGAAACACACAAACGGTGCCAACACGTTGCGACACAACAGTCGAGACCGGCCGGGGGGTTTCTTGCTTCAGCGCGCTCATTTTTCCACCCTACAGGGTATGGGCTTTTTATCAAATTCAATCTTCATGATATCGAGATCGCCCGTACGCTCTAGAACATTCTTGAAGTCCAGGCTTGTAACTGTGTCCGTCGGAAGGAGGACGATTGAGGCATCGCCAATCGCCGCAACGTATAGATTCAGCTTGGGGAGGCGACTACCAACCTCAATCCGACCAAATGACTTATGATGGAGCGAAGTCTTCGGAACAATCGTGGTGACGCCTTCATCGCTTAGCGGCTGAGTGCGCTCGAAAGGTTTATCGCCTAGGTAAAACTTCTTCGGGTAGTGAACATTACAGATACTTATCTCTCCACTTTCCGATGTTGACTCTCGATCGACCCTATCGTCGCTCTTGAACCAGATTTCGATCGCATTGCTGGTTTTTTTTACAGTAACCCTGCCCTCTGACTCGAGCTCAATAGTCCGTTTATCGCAACATTGAAAATCGAACTCAATGTCCGGCTCCGCCGAAGTAGGATCTGCACGCCATTGAATAAAGACCCTGGCGCCAGGCTTGGCTGGAACGCTTGCCTTCGGACCCGTTGACATGGTGTGCGTAACCTTGTCTAGTGTTACCTTCACTCGATCGAGCTGTTTGTCCGACCTAAAGGTTATATAGAACTTTCCTGACGCGTTAGAACCTGAGGATAGTGAGGGTCCTGCTTTCCTGTCGAGATCATTAGCCACTTTGCACGCGCCTCGCTCTTCCTTCGATCCATCATCGTCGCAGAGGGCATCGTACTTTCCGATATACCACTCCCGAAGATCAAAGAGAGTCTCCCTTTCTTGGTCGTAACGGGATTTGCTGCAGCCCCTGAGCTTTTGCTCAAATAGTTGCTGTACAGGTCCGTTCCGTTGAAGGACTAACAGTGCGGTCCTAAGGCTTTCCGCTTCTCTAAACCCTGCCTTCTGAACTTCGTCAGATAGGGGATCAACCAGGTAGAGGTCTTCGATTATTTGCGTTGAAGCGAATCCACCGCCGAACTGAGCCACCAAGATTGCTTCATTCAAATCCAAGATTGATGGAGGAAGAAGTGGAAGATTGAAGGCTTCACCGCCGCCCCCGCCACCGCCACCGCCACCGCCACCGCCACCGCCCCCGCCACCGCCACCGCCACCGCCACCGCCGCCGTCCTCACCGCCGGCTCCTCTCTGGCGAGTGCTCAGTGACTCCAATGATGTTCTTAGGCTTTTGAGCTTGCAGTAGTTAACAAGAATCGATCTATCTGCCTTGATCGGGTTGGCGCATTGTGCAGAGAGCGATGCTAATACCGGCGCTTCCGCGAGCTCGGTGGCTATGTCTTCACAACTCTGTGCTCCCAGCATATCTTTCCACTTAGCCAGAATGATATTTTTGAATTCAAGTCTCTTGTTTTGAATTTCCTTCAATATCGTTGCGAAGACTGGACTATCTTCACGTCGGTCTCTTAGGTTGGATTCAAGAAGCATAATTTGCTCTTGAAGCTCTAACGTGTAGCTTTTCTCAAAACCAAACAGAAAATGAATCGCCTCTTTATCTGTGGGCGAGGGAAGAACCGAAGGGAGCACCTGGCCAATAACAAGCTCTAAGTCCGAGGCTTCTTTCCCTTCGGAGACAGCTTTCCAGACAGATGCACTTTTATTCCTTGCCCAGCTTTCATACTTTTTCTGCTTGGCATTAAGTTCTTTTTGTAGCTCGACAAGCTGGCTAACCTGGCGGCATTGCTGAACCTTCTCTGCTAGCGCGGCCTCATTCTTGCCCGCATCGATCAAAAGATTAGCCGTATTCACTTGGATAAACGTATCGTTGCTAGCTCTCGCCACAAACTCCTGAATAGTCGCTACAGCGGCTTTGTCGTTTTTCGACGGGGTTAAGCAGTTTTCACGAATTCTTGTTATCTCACTTACGTGACGTGAGTGATCGCGTAGACGTTTAGCGGCCTCAGCCGAGCCTGTGCTTGGGAACCAGATGGATCCAAAATCTCGTGAGAGAAGGTTCTTGTAAGACTTCCCCCAGGTCTCACTTTGGGCTCGCAGCTGGGCTATTTCACCCGCTACCGCTTTGAAGCATCCGTCCCCTCGGAATCGCGATAGGTCTTTCTCTAATTGACCCAGAATTAAGTATTCCGCGGATTTGCGCTGACTGTCTTGCGCTGGTGCTGCCCAGTCTGAAGCCGGCGATCGTTTGAAATATCGCAGGTAATCCAGAGTTTCATATTCCTCTTTCTTAGGAGGACGGTCACAGGCCAAGCTCAACCACGATATGGCGTCCCACTTTTTTTTATCTACCGCTCCTCCATCGTTTACAACCTTACCCCACGCCCTCTTTACCTCTCCCTCAGCGACGCTCTTAAAGCGACTGCGGATATTCTTAAAGTCGTTCTGGGTAACGACATTACCCTCGCATAGACTCTCTAAGCCTTGGCCGGCTGCCGGATAAGACGAAGCGGTTGCCTCATATTCGGACCTGGCAACAACCTGCCATCCCTCGCTCTCCATACGCTTCGGTAGATTCGATAAGAAAGCTTCTAGTTCGCTTTTATTTTTGCGAGGTGCGCCACACCAAACCGCATCGAGTAACGATCCTCTTGGGTAGGTAATTGGCGCAATTGAGCGCATGGCGTTATCGACATCCCCGGCGATCGACCAGAGCACGAACTCAGACTGCGAAAAGCCCTCTTCCCTCTCCTGATCCACCAAGTCTGGATTTTCTTTGTAAAGAGCAACTTTTCGTGCTCGCTCTGCCGAATCACCTTTAAACCGCTGATCAAACCAACCTGATACTTCCTCATAGCGGCTTAAAGCCTCTTCCGAGGTGACCTCCACGCTATCAGTGCCGGAAAAGGTCATATACAAGCCTATAAGGCACGCAATATCGTATTGACCCTCGTAACTGTCACCCTTTCTCGAGAAGGTACGAAGATGTTGGCGAGTCGCATTGCGAATCTCGATAAGGCCATCCTTGGTATCCAGACGCTTGACCGTTTCACTCACCTCAAAACAATCGTCGGCGGCATATGCATGCCCGAAGACCCCGCCTAGCAGGAGAGTAGCTGCTAATGCAGATTGAAGAAATCGCCTAACCATCGCACCGCATCCACAAGGCAGGAATAGGCTCTCCGCGCTCCTGCAAAGCTCCTGATAACGAACACATGGCTCGTCTCATATAACGCTTGTTAAAGCTCTCCGGAGCACGCTCAAATCTACCCAAGAAGGCAAGCGCGTGCTGCGCGTCCGGCTCCGTCAGCGCGTCACCTGATTTCGAGATGACACTTAAAGCGCGAACGAGTTCCGAGGCGATACCATCCTCTCCCTCCCACTGCGACAGATAGGGCAGCTGACCGGTTTCTTCAAAATGCCACAAGATCGCCTCTGCAAATCGTTGGGGATCACTATCCGGCCAACTTTCCCAACGAATAAATTGCTTCGTAATAGCCTGCTGGAAAAAGTAGTTATCCATGATGCGATAGGCGCTTTGCACCTTGCTCCTCCTGAGCCCAGTCAACTGCGGCCCTAAAACCCCCCGACTATCCGAAACGTTGTATTCATCTGTGGAGTTCCAGTGAAAGCTTGCACTCTCTGAGACCGGTGCTTCAGGGTTGAGCTTCCAAAGTAGCTGGACCATGTATTGGCCGGGTAGCAGATTAGCGACCCCGCCATCTATTTCGAAAATGCCCTCCCCATTCATACCGGCCGCCGCAACCAGTGGGCTTTCTGCGACTAGCCGGGTCATTGCCTGATCTGAAAACCACTTCGCCCCTAGCATCATGTCTGGGTTGTCTTGGAACAATTTAGCGCCAGGATCCATGCGTAACCGTAACTTCGCATCATGGAGAGCTAGGTCTGGCACTACAAACTCGAATGACCGCGGGGCATTCTGCGTAGCGTTCTTGTCAAAGACATCACAGATGTCGTCGTCACTCACTTGCCATTTTTGAACTTCAATCCATTCAAGATCTTTAAAGGGATGGCTAGTGCGATACACGAGGTCGGTTGGCCGATTGAAGAATACTGTCTCAGCTTGCCCCTGCGCAGCGCGATTTGGATTCTGATCCGGTTTAACAATTTGCTCGTATCTATCTTCCTCACGGGCACTTGCTTCGAGGCTCAGAATTTCAACCCCCATGGGGATCGCGACAGCGTTCTGACTCTTCGACAAACTAACAATTACCGATCGCGTTTCACTTCCGAGATTACAACCCTCGACCTCTGATAGCTTTATGAGTTGATATGCTAGGAATGTGGCAAGGTTTTTGTAATTTTGGTTGCGTCCATCAATCTTTTCAGGATAGCTCGACACGATGGTGGTATCTCGCCGTGAATCAAAGTTACACGTAGCCCCTTTTACTTGGAGAGACGGTCGTCGGGTATCTGATATATCAAACTCCAGACTAAGGTCCGCGTCACCAACCGTAGCGTTCGGAGTCGCCTGGATGAAAATAAGATCCTTCAGACCTCCTTTCCAAGATGTCCTAATTCTGATCTTCCGCACCTCTGTTGCCTCACCAATAAACTCGACGTCATCATCTCTTCTCCGGCTTGTGTATTTGCTCTTTCGCTCTCGTTGCTCAAGAGAGAGTTCCAATTCGTCCATGGACTCGATGTCGGCGAGCTTGGCCTTCAACTGATCCACGATAAAGGGTGCGAAAAAGGTGTCCGTATGATCGGTTACCCAGACCGGCACTTGATCGATACATCGGGTCGGATCCTTGGTCTGAGCAATCGCCTCGCTCCCGCCTACGACAACTAAAAAGGTAAGAATCGCGATATATGCTTTTTTCATCTGCTTAAGCCTTTTAAATAGACTGGACATCACAAATCATCCGCCGCGAACGTCCATCAATTGCCTTGTATGGTCGTGACGGTAAGGACCTCGAAGAATTTCCTCTCCAACTAATCTTTCAACGATGTGAGCGCCTTCGCTATCACCCTCTTCCTTGTGTAAGACCACAAGTTGGTCCGACAAATATCGGACCACTACTGGATCGTGGGAAATGATGATGAGCGACAGTTGGTATCTGGAACTTGACGAATACGCATCGAGCAGGGCGAGAAGGTTCTGTTGGGATACCAAATCGAGACCGACCGTGGCCTCGTCAAGGACTAACACCGTCGCATGGCTATCTTGCTTATCAGCCAAAAGTTTAAACAGCGCTCGGGCGATGTAAGCGCGCCTAAGTTGTCCGCCGGACAACTCGCTAATTTTTTTATCTTTTAGGTGACTTAGACCCAGACTCAGAAGAATTTCGTCAAAAATATTTTCTTGGTCAGATGTCAACTTGTCTCGGGACTTTCCCAGAGGTCCCAACAATGCTCCTGTGAGTGTCCCCGTCTCCCAAGCCATTGCTCTTTCGCAGTCCTGGAAGACGTACTGCACTCTGGTGCGAAATTCGGTATCACTGAGAGACTTGTCCCCAAACCAAAGAATATCCCCTTCGCAGCCATGGACCAAGCGCAAGAGGATCTCAGCGAGCGTCGATTTCCCTACACCGCTGAGGCCCATGACTCCGAGATTTTTCCCTTGGCTTGTGCTCAGGGTTAGATCAGTAAACAAAGCATCGTTGTTGCCTGAGCCAGGCCATGCAAAGCTAAGGGCTGCCGCTCGCAGGAGATCGGTCTCGTTACCCGATTGGCTCTCTTGCTGACGATAATGACTTTGAAGATCAAGAGCAGCCCGGAAGAAAGCTCTCACCGTTTCTGGCGTTTTCGCTTTATCGATTCCCGACTGATCCCCGTTGCCGCCGGTTGCAATCTGCAAGACCTCGTTTATCTGTCCCGCATCAATGGATGCGGACATGCGGAAACGATGCGGCTCCTGTTCCTCTAAGACGTAAAACCGTGGCGTTTTTCCCTCCAGCAACGATCTCTCGATATCCCTAATTTCGTGCGTTACTAACAGGAGACCACGATCTTGCTGTTCGTCATTAATGAACTTGTTTAGGCTCCCTCTAAGAGTTTCATGATGGAGACGATCTTGAGCGGACAGAGGTTCATCACCCAATACTAGAGAGGGTTTTAGCAATTGCATTAAGACAAAGATCAGCCTTTGCGCCTCTCCACCACTTAACTTTCCTGAAAGAGTATCGAGACGATGACTTAGTCCCGCAGCATTAACACTCGACTCAAATTCAGACCAAGCAAATTCCTGACCGTTGCTTCTTTCCTGAAGTAGCTCAAAGTAGTCTCTCACCCGAAGTCGGGAGTACAGATACGTCCGAGGATCTTGGAAAATGTAGAAGATATCTCGATTGCGCGAATCGCCATCATTATCGCGTCCCAGAGGTCGACCACAAATTTCAATCTCACCGGAGATTTGGGTCCAACCGGTCGGAAACACCCCAGATAACGTTTTCAACAGAACAGATTTTCCTGATCCCGAAGGCCCTAGCAAGATCGTGGTACTGCCCGAAGAAACCTCAAGCTCTGGTATCTCCACAATATGCGTCTGCAGGCCGTGGGAGATTCTGATCTCTCCCCCCTCAATTCGCAGCAATGAAGTCATGTGCTTCCAACCTCCCTGCCGCGGGCCTGTCGGTAAACACAAACATAAATCATCAGCGGATAGAAAACCCAAATCAGCAAGGCCCCAGACGATGGTAGCGAGTCTTGTCGAAGCGTATCTAACCAGTGATCCGCATTACACGTAAACGTCCCGCGATCATCCAGAAGCCAGATCATCGACATATCCATAAGAACAGCCAAACCTATCGCGAAGGTCAGGAGCCCCGGTAGCACTCGTGACCAATGACTTGAAATCAGAAACCAGAACGTCTGCCCCGCTGAATTTCCAATAGCCTTTCTGGCGGTCAGGAAACGAGACTCTGCGGCATCCTCAATAGCCGAGTACAACGCTAATACCTGGGTGGGCAGAAGCGAAAGAAAGAGCGCAACCGCCCACACAAGCTGCTTGCTGCAACCGCCAAACGTCTGAAATCCAAGCCAAAAAACCGTCAGAACAAGGAATAGGTATGGCGGAACCTTGGAGGCTGTCTCGAGGAAACTTCTTATGACCCGGTAGATCTGCCAATGCCGCTTTTTGCCCTGCCAACTGAACAGCGCATTAAAAGAGAAAAAGAAAACTCCGCCGACAAAAAGTAAATAGATAGATAAGGCCCCGCCTACAAACAACGCCAATATTCCAAGCAGATTAAAAGTATCCCGAATAAGAGCAAATCGATCTTCGCCTGCCTGATTGGATTCTTCGATCTGGCCAAGATAGATCAGGTCCTCTTCCTCCAAATCGGCCTCGGCTACGCTTTCCTGTGCGCCAAGCCCAAACTCTTGGCCAATCTCAATCGCCTGGTAACTCACCACGACAACCAACATAGCGACAACCACTATCGCTATCCTCTGACTCGTCCATGCGCCAACAGCGTGGAGCGCTTTATCTTTTACCTGCGTCGCCGATGAGAACAGAGAAAATATAAATACCAAAAGAGAACTCACCGAGAGCAAAAATAATAATTCCCAGTAGTCGACAGAATTATTTTGTGCAATTTCGGTAATCGCTATCAGCAAGACAAGCGGAGTAAAGATAAGGACGTTCAGTAGACCTCCGCGAGATCGTTCATGCTCGCTGCTAAGTTCACTCAGAAGTGGTCCTCTGATGAACAACCACGATCTATAGTGCATTCCTTTCTGCACTAGATTTTCTGATACCGTCGCGCATACAAGCCAACCCGCTCCGATAAAGCTAATCGCGACAAGCACTCCGGTCCAATCGACAGCTCGACGCCCATCAGACAGTGACAATATAAGGTCATAAAGGATGCCGCTTCTGCCGGGAACCGCAGCTTCGAAAAACAACGCATTCACTGCTACCCACAGAAACATCTCCGGAATTCTTCGGAGCACATGGAGCCGGAACTCGGGGAGGACAAAAAACTTATATGGATTTAATCCAAGATTCGCGACACCAATGTTCGCCTTGTTCGCCTGGATAGAGCGAATTCCCTCGACGAACTGCCTGTGCCACCACCACCAGAGCCCATTCCCCAAGGCGACACATATTGGAGCGGCTAATACCCAAACGGAAATCGATTCTGTCGCGTGCCCTTCGATCGCCAGGCTCATCACATAAACGGGGGCAAATGATGGAAACAGCAAAATAAGGCTGAACCATCTCCAAACCGGAGTAATCGTCCGCACCTCAAGCCAGGCTGACAGAGTGGACAGCAAAATCAGCAAAAGAAGTCCAAGCATGACCACAGCCACACTCGGTAGCAGAGCCGGAACGTAGCCCAGCCGGGTTACGACGGAGATAAGAAAGTCAGGTAAGACAGCTACAGCCGCGACGGTTCCGAACTGCATTGAAAGCAGAATCCATCCACTTATACCGATTAGCGCCACTAACGCTAATGAGCGACGTAAGCTGATAGTTAAAACAGCAGGATGCATGTATTAATCTCTGCTTGTCGCCCTGATCCGTTCCGCCAATCGGTAGGCCGTTGGCGCAGACGCCGGAAACTGCACACTTTTCAATTCATGATCTTCTGACTTCCGTGTGTAAACGTAGAACGGGTGCTCGCCAATAGCTAGACACGGGCACTCTGTCCGAAGCAGTCGACCTAAGGTCTTTGTTGAATCAAGCTCCCACTGTCCTTGCGTCATATCCTCCGCTTGTCTGACGACACCTGCCGATATTTCTTTTGAGAGGCCGAAGAAGTTCTGGTCAGAGACAAAATAACTTTCGATATGATCGTTATAGGGCACAGGGATATCAAATACGACTCCCTCTTGTCCATCAAGCAAGCGCTCCTGGCCAGCCAAGATCAGCCTGAAACGATCAGATGTGATGAAGTCGTTTCGGCCATTCACCTCGAGGTCGATAATTCTGTTATCAATCAGGAATTTTTTAAGGTTATCGAAGAACCTCTGGTCATTTATGTTGTCAGCGAAAAAAACCTTTACCTTGGGTAGTTCTTCAGTTTGGGCATCAAAGAGCTGACCTCCCTCGATATAGAAGTAGTCTTCAAACTGCTTATCGGTCTTGCGGTCTTTTCCCGCAATCCAAGTCTTCCATTCGTTCAATATCTGCTGCTGTACTTTCTCTCGTGCAGATGCGGCATACGGTCTCCACGAATGAAAGTCGAGAAGATTATTTTCATCGGTGGGTTGCAAGCCTGTGTCTGTGATGCCTACAGCATCCATGTGGTACTGAAGGTCCACTATCTTCTGCAAGATTTGTCGGAACTGCTGATCCTTGAATAATGCCGTCATCCGCGGATTCCGATAGTTTGGACACATGAGCTTGATTGCCCGACTCCCAGCTCTGTACAACGCCCACTGCGCACCCTGCTCTGAGTCTGTATTCAGCAGCTGCTTATAAGGCACATCCATATAGATCGACGCCTGATCCGCTGAATTATTTAGCTTCTCCCGAAGATCGGCTTTCGACATTCCTCTGTAAGAAAGAGCGTGAATCGACCGCCCTGAGCTTTTGGTCTGAAACTGAAGCTCGCCTTCAATCTCTCGTGCTTTTGCTCCCGTTACAGTTAACGGAAACTCAAAATTGCCGAGCGTCTCGTAAGTACCGCCTCGCATTCCATAGCGCACCGGCTTTTCCCAAGCTTTAGGAACAGCAGGCAGATATTCCATTTCAAGCCGAAGCAGATTTTTCCCGCCCTCTACTGAACAAATCTTTTTAAACTTGAATGCAGAAGTTGCTCCTATCTTCACGTCCTCAGGCGCGAGGAGATCTCCGTAAGGGTGACCATAACCTCGAAGTTGACTGAGCGTTCCCCCAACGACGTTAAGCGCTTTGTCATTCCCAGAGACAAGCAGGCAATCGTCTTCCTTTGAATAGTTAATCTCCATACCCTGCTTTTGCGCAAAGTCTCTTACGGCTGGGTTCACCAAAAACGCGAAGACATTCTCAGTCAATGACTTTGGACCCTGGTATGGATGCGGCAAATTCCATGACTGCAAAGTCCGAATCTCAGTGTCAGCAAATGACCCGGACCATGTAAGTACTATTGTCCAGAAACAGATTAGTGCTCGGAAAAATTTTGATTTGTTCATGCTAGTTCACCACGTTTTCGAAATGCTTCCAGAAGCCCTCCTCGATGGCTCCAGAAATATATTGATCACGACTAAAACTCCTTGTGTTCTTATACTGCTCGGCGGTCAACTGACCGGAATTTTCTGCCATCAAATCTGATAGCTCATAGAACGCTGGGGAAAGCGCCATCCATATCGGATAGGGCGTGATAATTCGATTGCGTTCATCGATAGGGCGAGTCAAGCGCAACCCGGTGTTTGAAGTACCGAGCTCATAGAGAATCAATGTCCTAATTATTTTTGCGGCCTTCCGTGGGCTACCGTCCGACGTCAAATCTTTAGCTGTAACCAGTAGTCCAATAGTTTCATCGAGGTCAAAATTAATTAATGGATCGGTTCCGTCTTCGGGAATGAGGCTTAATTTCTCCGACAAGGACTGGCTGGGACTCAGCATTTCCTGGGCAATCACATATCGCCATACCTTGATAAGCGCAAGCGGTGCGTTGCCCTGGTCACGGTCGAGCGAAGCCTGAATACGACCCTTGATATCTCTGAGGAGACTTTCTTTTACGTCTGCCGATACGAGCGTCATTAACTCCCTCTTCTGTGCGGCATTGAGCAAGCTGACCATCTGACAAAAACGACTAAGGACTGTCCACTTTTCCTTGGCTTTTTGCGTCGCGTATTTTTTGTACTCATCAAGAAGCATTTCGATCAGTGGAGTTACCGTGGGAGTTGTCGAGAAAGGCACAAGTAGATAATTCAATGTCGCGACTGACGCGATGGAGGGATTCTTTTCCCGTTTACATTCAGCAAGCGCCTGCCCCATCAGATCAGCAAATAGCGCCTCCTGCGCGGCCAACAACTTTCGAGCACTCGACGTTTTGAGGCTTAGGAAAGTTCTTCTGACCCCTGCCGCGTCTTCAAAGGTTGTCTCGTCCCAACCGTCGCTTCTCGTCGTGCTTGCCACCTTATTGAAACCATTATTTCTGAGGCGTTTAGTGAGCCCCTCACTCGCGAGGGTCTCTAAACGTTCATAATTGCTCTGGACTTGAGACACGCTACTCGCCAAGAGCCACCGACCCACATCTATCTCGCGAAGCAGGTCACTGGCATTTTCGATTGCCTTATTTTTTGAAGATCGCCAGCATCGACTACGCTTCTGGTCGCCGGGTTTTGAAGCTTCAGCTAGCCAAAAATCGGCTGCCTCCTCACTGAGACTCTCAAGACTGGCGTGCGAAAAGCTGTAAATCGACAAAAGAAGATTTACTCCAATAGCCAGCGCTACCTTCGTTCTGGGTCTCATGCGATAGCCCCCCGTTACCATGCCAAGTCCATCAGAAGCGGGAGCGCAATCTGCCCTGCCGAAGCAGCGCCATGAAAACTAAAGATGCCAACGGCCGCGATACGAATACCCTCACCAGGGTTCAGGGCGATCGCCGAGATCGCCTCCAATCGAAATAGCTCAAGATCTTGGACAAACTCATACTTCGAAACCTGCCCCTTGATAGAGAAGCTATCTCCCTCAGAAAAGCTCACTGAGCGAGTCTCTCTTACCCCAGTGCTCGTAATCTCTGCTTCGCGGATCGTTAAGCCATCACTATCGAGATAAACCAACGAATCAGGACTTGTCCAACTCACGGCATGATCAAATCCTCGATGCTCGCTGTAAGCGATACCCGCAGATCCCGCCTTACCAATCAGATTGGCCTCTGAATTATCACCCTCCGCCTCAAAGACAGATATTCCCCAGAGTCCAGACTCCGCTCGCGGACTGATCACCGCAAAACGTAATTTTTTTCCTGGCGCGATAGAGAGAGACTTTGGGATGAACCCTTTGTTGGGGTTCGCAACTTCTGGTCCCAGCAACAAACGAAGCTCCCCACCTTCCGTAAGGCTAAAGACTTTCCAAAAACTGTTCTCGACCTCTATTGAGAAAATATCCTCGGTTTGATTGAGATCCACTTTTCTCGCAAAAGTGCCGATTGCACCATCCGCAAGATCTGCCCCCAGAGGAACGGACAGCCTTTTCCCTACGTTACCCTCTTCAAGGAAAAGGGTGTTCTCATTTTTATCGAAAAAGATTCCTTTTTCCCGTTGATGCCCCTCTTGGAAGGCATCATTAAGTATCGTGAATTGATCGCACTCCTTTCCTTCGCTGTAGGCAGCTGCTCTTTCCGGGGCATAGCCATTCTTAGGAATCCTAGTGGCGGCAAAATGCCCTCCCTGCACGTAATCTTCCTCCCACCACTGCTTGCAACTGTCTTCTCCCTCAAGGTCTGTCAGAACCACAGAAAATTTCTCTTGTGATGCCGCGGTTGCATAGCGCGAAAGATCAACTAGAAAGACTGGCTCACCTGCTGTCCCCTTGGCTACCGCCTTTACCTCTAGCACGTCTGTACTAACAAGTTGAAGAAAGCGAATCTGATGAAAAGAACTCGGAGCAAAATCTCTATAGTGGGGCTCATCCGCATAGTCGATTGCCACATTCATCGCAAAAGGCAACACTTGAGGTCTTACGAGCCCGGAGGCATCACTAATAGAAATCAAACAGATCACCAGACTAAGTCCGCCCATCGAAGCTCTAGCCAGAGACGCAAAAATTGATTTAGCCGGGTAACACATGTCCAAAATTAAGTCTCGACCAAAAACATTTGCTGTCGTCTCACTGGACGGCTCTTAATGGTTCCCAGAGGTAACGAAGGTAAGCACCTTCCCATCGTCGGGTAAGAAGATAGGGTTGATTGGCCTCTCCATCGGTTGTCACGGGCAACACGAACGCAACCTCATCATCATCGACATCACGCTGTGCAGACCAGACGTTTAAATCGATCACTTCGCCATCGCTCGGGAGCATCGTGAAATCCTCAGAATCTTCCAGGTCAACTTGATAGACTAGGCCGTCACTCGTCTTCAATAAAATGACAGGCAAAAACCCTTCACCTTGATCTATCCAGTACAAGGATTCCCCAGAAGCCTTTCGTATCGAGACTGCTCCTGCGATTTCTGAATTTAGGTCGACAGACTTATCAAGATTTCCATCCCGATAGACCACGACTTTGACTTTGTGTCCTGGACTCGACTCCAGCCATGCCAGACCACCACGACCCATGCCTCCTTCGTAGGCGTTAATGGGCTCTGCAAGGTTTGACAGGATTGACACATCTGAAAAGTACTTTCTCTCATATTTCTTTGGCTCGTCTGAGCCTCGGTCATCGTCAAGCAATGCGATCAGTTTGAGGTCCAGACTCGACATGTCTTCATTTAAATGGTGCGCAAGAGCAATGTAGGTTCCGCCGTACCATGAGTGCTCAGCCTCAGGCTGAAGATGCGAACCGATAGTGATGTCGCCAGAAATCTTTCGTAATCCACCCATGCCGAAGTTAGAGGCAAGGTCCGCGATCGCCACCGAGATCTCTGACCGTTTCGAAGACGGCGTTATTTGATTTGAAGACGTCAACTGCCGAATCGCTCCGCCCACTGAATCGACCTCAAACATACTTAATTTAGTCTCAGGATTACCGCCACGCTTCTCAGTCTGGACGATCCCTACTCTCTCGCGACCCACGAGGACATGATTTGAAAGGTAGAAACTGGGTGGCAGGTCGAGGCTTTCTTTGGCCCGATATGCAGCAACGGCAATGCAGCATTTATCAGCGAATGGGTCGACATGCGCGTAGCGAATTGCTCGCTTGTCGGGGGTAATCCACGCAAGGTGAAAACTTGCGCTATCACCTTCTCGTACGTCGATGGTCTTCTTATTGAGAGCTTCTACTCCCTCCATTTCTGTAAGAGCGATGTTGTTACCCGACACTTGCGCTATCCATACCGATGCGTACTCGCCCTCATCTTTTGCTACCACAGCAAGCCCTGAAGAGAGATGTCGGATCAGTGAGCCGCGCAAAACATCGCCGCTCACTCGATATCCATATCCTTCACCAGATTGCTGATCCAAGATCGATAGCAAACGCACGACTGGATCACCTGAGGCGCTGGTCATTTCAAAAAAGAGATGCCTCGTGTTCTCAGCGTAGGCTCCAGGGAAGCCCACGAATGTGAGAGCTATCCCAAACAGCGCGGCCAAGCGAATTTTTCTGGTTGCTTTTAATTTTGTTTTCATAATCTCTGGCTTTCCCTCTCTAAACAGCGTGACCCCTATCCTGTCCCGACTCGATTAACTCGTTGTTGGGCGAAGGGCTGCCCCATTGATGCAGCAGAGCGATACAACCTCTTCGCTCTATTGATATCTTTTGTTATACCGATACCAAACTCCAAGAGATACCCAAGGTATGCCATGGCGTCACCATCTCCAGAGGTAGATGCTCGTTCGAGCCATGCAATAGCCTGAGACAAGTCCTTCGATACTCCCTCCCCCTCTGCGTACATTAGCCCAACAAAATATTGGGATTTCGTGTGTCCTTTTTTGGCAGCTTTGAGATAGAACTCAAAAGCCCTGACTGAGTCACGCTCTGTGCCTCTTCCGACCCGGAGCGCTCGAGCCACTCTGTACATACTGGGCAGGCTTCCTCCTAAAAATGTTGCGCCCAGCATATGAGCAAAGAAGTTCTTTTCCATGAGGTCCTGTCTATTGGGGCCTAGTACAAGATTCTCTTGGTCCGCAATCCACCAAGTGCCTTCTAGATTTAAAAAATCCCAACAAAAATCGATCCCAGTCTGCTTATTGGGGTCCCCATCGGTATCTTCGATTTGTTTTTTCCAAACCTCGTAACAAAACCTTTCATCACTGGGTTTAGCCCGTATAGCAAGCGGGTTGTAAACAACAAATTGGGGATCAACAACGGTCTGACTAGCGGAAGCGATTGAGTCGCTCGTTCCACCGGGTATCTTTTGCTGCTCACAGGCAAAGGAATCGGGATAACGGTTGCACCAATTCACAGTTGATGCCGAAGGATTCTGGTTCTCTGTCGGCAATTGAGCAGTTTCAGCATCTACCCGCACGTCAACACCGCGAAGACGCTCAACCAGCGCGACCGCAACCTCTTTTGACGCGGCCTCTGTGCCATTCCAGTCCCTACATGACTCTTTCGATGCCATGGAGTAATTCCAGGTGTATTCTGTTTTGTAAACACACCAGACCTGCTGCGTTGCCAATTGAGCCTTTCGAGACTCATTGCGCTTATCTCTCTCAACGATAGCCTCTCGACGGGTCTCGAATTCCTCTCCACCGCTTGCTTTACAGAAGCTCACAGAGTACTGAGATACAGTGGCTTCAAATTGATCTCCGCCCAAAAGACACCAAACCAACGAATTTGGTGCTTGGGTAGATCCTTGGACCGCTACCGCCGTAGTTCCGGAGGATTGACCACTATTTTGTTCGGCCATCTGCCTCTCACTCGTCTTTAATGAGTCAATCGCCAAAGCAACCTTTCGAATTTTTGGCTCGCAATCCGCACTCAGGCTTTGGGCTGCTGCGAGCGCTTCGATGACACATAGTCCAGGCGAATAAAACGTATCGAACAGGAACGAGCCGACACCTCGCGCATCGGCTAATAAAGATTGGGCGGTTTTAGAATCTACTTGGCCTGCAAGCCATTCAGCCTTCTCAGCCGGAGTGTCGTTTTCAGAGGAAACGCTTGCAAACAGGTGAATGAAACAAGCTAAGTCTGGGTAACCCTCATACACGGCTCCTTTCTTTTTAATCTCAGAGACGTGCAAAATTAGCGAGCTCTTAATCTGTCCTAGGGGATTTTCGGTATAGAGGAGCAATTCTTCACTGTCACATTCAGGGGCCTCAGCCGCGGACGTGATGGAAGGAGCGAGACCGCAAGCGAGTATGCTTGTGATCAGCACTAACCCCCGAAGCCCAACGAGGGAAGTTGATCTATGCCTCACCGATATATACCTTTTGATTATCAAAAAAACACCGTTCTCGTGCTTTTAGGTATTTTTAGTTCACTACCTCAAACACTTTTAACTGATATCAGGCATCGGGTCAATCTGTGCTTGATGACACAGATCGCCGTTTAATAAAGGGCAATTTTCATCGCCCAAAGCCGTCTCCTGATAATCATTTCCCGCCAGTGTCTATTCCGCACAAATTAGATCCTAAGACTTCCTATAGCGCGACTCTGTATAGGGATGATTTGCTGATCACGTCTGCATTCGGATGCTAAGAGATAGCCTCAAATCACTCGCTACCCTGCCTCGCCAACACCCCGCTAAGCACCCGCTAGATTTACAAACTTTTTAAATAAACTCTGTTAGCAAATTTTTATTTTTGGGCGAATAAATTTTTGCTTAACGATGTTCGTCTTCCAAAAAGTGGGACAGTTTAGACCCCCTAAATGCTATAATAGGAGTATGGGTAAAGACATTTAAATTAATCAGTCTTTATCTGCGCGAACCCGCCTTCAGGCGGGTTTTTTTATGGCTATTTGAAAATAAAAAAGGATACGAAACACATGAAAACCAATATGGACAGAGCCTTTCTGAGCTACAGCGATTTAGCCCAGAAGTTTGGAAGAACAAAACAGACGATCGCACGATGGGTACGCCAGGGACTCCTGCCGCAACCCCGTGAGATCGCCCCGCAGGTCGTGGGCTGGGTCGCTACAGATATCGATCTTTGGCTTTCCCGGCTGCCTCTAAAACAAGGAAAAAAGGAAACAAATGAATATTGTTAACGCATTAACAATTACTCATGAGAAGCCCGCTTTTGCGGGCTTTTTTATTGGGTTATTCCCAGCACAACAAACTAAAAATAAAGACGGAGAACAACAATAATGAAATTACCGATTGGAGACGATTACTTGATTGAAAGCGATGAGAGTCAGTGGACGGTCAACATCCGAAGAAACCGGGCGGGCAAGCCCGAATGGCGGCCTGTCTCTTACCACCGCACCTTTGCATCAGCCATCCAAAGTCTTGGTCAGCGCTGGGTGAGGGACTCTGAGGCGTCTACCCTAGCTGAGGCCCTCGAAGTCGTGGAAAACGTCACCACCCAGCTCTCCCAAGCGATCCCCAGCACTCTAAGGATAAGAGTCCTGGAGGAGGAATGGTTTAAGGCAGACAGCGTTCAGGAGGCTGCGAATGACGGCCAAATTTGAGTCCCTTCCCCACATCGAGGAGGGTGAGTACGTGGCCACGCTGGTTGAATGCAGGAAGGGCCCACCGCGTTTCGCTCGACGGGACCTTGTAATGGAGTTCGACGTACCCGATGGGGACTTTGGTGTCGCTCGCCTGAGATCACATTTTCAGGTCAGTTGGGTAGATGAGAACTCTTTCAAGGCAGGATCGAAGTCTCGCTTTTTTAGGACCTATCAGGTGTGTTTTGGGCCCGCCGATTCCGACCTTTTCGAGATGGATGATTTTGCGCCAGGAAAGTATCTCGTCGAAGTTGTGTCGGTGAAGCGAGATGGACGCTGGGAAGAGCTGGAACCGATCAATCAGTACTCAAAGGTGGCAAAAATTAAGGGGGTAGTAAGCAATGTTTAGTCTTACCCTATCTCTATCCCTTTTCCTATGTCATTACCTTTTCTTTCCCTATACCTTAATCAATACCTATACCTCTTTCTATTCCTATACCTATTCCTTTCCTACCCTATACCTAGTTGGTGGATACAAAAGGAAATGGACTACGGACCTAAACACCAGAAAAAGAGAAAAATTCAATGTAACTAATTTATTTTCTTTAACTCAGGTGGAGAAATATGAATGATCACCACCTTAAACCTCTTTTATATACGGTTGCTGCAACCGCATTACGACTCAGCGTCTCAGAAAAAACGGTGCGACGGCTCATTGCCGATGGTGAGCTTCCCGTCGTTTATATCGGATCCTCAATTCGAATTCCTGAAGCATTGCTTAATCGATGGATCGAAGAGCGTACGCGATATAATGATTCGCGCGTGGAGTTGGTGCCCTCTGATACAGGAGAACACATATGCAACTCTATAAGCGAAACGGCATCTACTACGCGTCCTACCAGTCGTCAGCGGGACGCCAAACTAGACGCTCTCTTGCAACCCGTAACAAGCAGATAGCCAGACAGCTCATCGCCAAACTGGAGCTCGAGATTCATGAAGAGCTCGTCTTTGGTAAAGAGCCCAAACGCTACTTTAAGGACATGCTGGCAGAGTATCTCGAAGCCAAACAACAAACCAAGGGATTTGAGCGCAGCCAATATGCGGTAAGACACCTGGTGGCTTTTTTTGGTG